>Ga0214542_1002515_pt1 | contig 37850 bp, 20 predicted proteins | sample CNSS1metaG_FD_160096 | JGI IMG/M metagenome (GOLD analysis project Ga0214542, IMG submission 160096) | Root nodule microbial communities from cowpea collected in UCLA plant growth center, Los Angeles, California, USA - CNSS1 | ecosystem: Host-associated > Plants > Roots > Nodule | place: USA...
AGTTTAACATAATCTGGGATTTTATTTGGATTGTATTGAAGTTTATTTAGATTTTAATCGGAATTATAATTTAGTTTTCTTGAGATTGAAGAAAAAAAATTGTGTGTTTTTTTTAATTAAGTGAGCCAGTAAGCCAACCCGTTTAACCCGTCAACCCGTGGTGGGTCGGGTTGGGTTGACCCACTAAGTGACCAACCCGTCGTGGGCCGAGCCGGGTTTGGTCGGGTGACCCGTTTTGACAGCTCTATACATACTATAAGGTCGGTTTTTGAATTTATTTTAAATGTTTGAATGGTAGATATATATTTAATGAATTAGACAGTGACTACAACATCTTTAATTTTGAATGACATTTATAATCACGTAATAAATATTAATTTAATTGTAAGTAATTATATAGTTAATTATATATGATTATTTATGTGATGTGATGAATTTTACCCACAATAATCTTTTTACATCTATATGATTACTTGATTAATTAGGATAAAATATTGATTATATTTCTCAAATTGTCCACACAAAAAATGAGCTTATTTCAATCATTTTATCATTTGGTTATATGATTCTAATTGAGCAAGGAATATACTTTCTCCTTAGTTCTTTTTATCCAGGAAAATAATGATATAAGATTTTATGGACCAAGTATGCATCATAATAAGTAAAACTTATAAAATAAGTATCAATAAAAAACAATGTGATCTAACTCTTCATAACTAAATAAGGTATTAATAACAAAATAAAGTGGAGTCGATATGATTAATAAAGCAATAGAGTGTAGGGATCTTTAACAAATATTTTGGTAACGTCAAAATCTTTACATATATGTATAAATTTGTTTGAAGAAGCCAAATATAAAACTTTAGATTATAATTTAAAAATTAAATATGTTAAATCATATATTACTTTTTTATATATACATTAAAATTTGGATGGCCAGGCCTCTCTCCTCTCACTAAAATTTGTCACTACCTATAATTAAATATATTTTCTCACACTTACATAAATCTGATTAATTTGATGTCATCTTATTTATTTTCATCTGTGTAGTTATAGTATCAATGTATTGGTTATAAATGTTTAATGTAAGTTTATAACAGGTAAATACAACTTGGTTGAAACATAATGGATTTGATGACAATTCTCATGCAAATGTTGTGATTCGAACGATTTACTATAGAAATGGACAACTTTTTAAAAATTACAGATTTAGAAAAATCATACCAAGGTTCTATTCTATGATTGTAATAAGAAAAAAGTTGTACCGAAGACAACTTCCTTTTAATCCCGATGAAACGTGTTAATATATGATAATTTTAATTATTATGATTTGATTATTGGAGTTATATTTTTATTTTATTTTTAAAAAGATTGAAGTCGTGTGAGTGCCGTATTAGAACAATGTTTAAACATTTTCTATTTCAAAATTATGAAATTAAAATTATTTATAGTAATATAATATTTCAGAAATAAATATTTAAAGTACTTTTTAGAAAGAAAAAAAAAAACATGTTTTGAACCCTTCTTAACGAATTTGACCCAAATTTATGGTCATTTTAAATATTTGTAGAAAATCCTCAGTTTACAAAAAATATTACACATAACATAATATGCCATTCGATGAAAGTATATAAGTTTTTTTTTTTAATACAAACATATATGTGTCGACTTTTTAAAAAATATTGTAAAATTAATAATATGTCGATAAATCTCATTTAGATATTAAAAGTTAATGATAAAGTATTTGAAAAATTAATAGAAATGTCAAATATAGGATATATGATATCAAGGAAATTTCTATTTATTTTTCTTGAGAAGAGACATACCTATTTAAGATGTATGGGTATGATTAGAAAATAAAATAAGAAATGTATAGACATTAAGAAAATCTCAAAAAAAGAAAAGAAAAAAGTATAGGGTAGTTTGGTACCAGTAATTTATTGTATATTTAGGAATGTATTTGAGATGGTGAGGAAATATTTAGTTTAAGTGAATTGTGATGATTTATAGGAAAATTTTGAAAGAAAAAGTATTAAATTTTATGAAAATCGTTTAATAAATTAAGTCGCCTTTACATCTAACACTTAGTTTCTTTAAAATAATTTGTAATTATTGGACTATTTTTAACCTTTTAGAGTTATTATTGGCAACTAACAAACAATAATGCTTAACATGTTTAATAATTTTGAAAAAACACTTTATTTTTATTTTCTTAACTAATATCTTTTAACAAAAAAAATTACGTCTAAAAAATTACTTTTATAATAACATTACATTAAAAACCAAAAAATTACTTTTATAATAACATTACATTAAAAACCAATGCATACTACTTTATAATGTTGCACCACCAAAATTTAAATTTTTCATGCTCTCAGCCTCTTACTGGACTTCAGCCAGACGCTCAGCGAGAGCGAGATAGCAAATCCAAAATAGTCCATTTTGTAGTTTGACACAATTTTAGAAGAAGGCTGAACTCTCATTATGTCATAAAAACGAAAACACATTTCCCTTTTTATTAAATGAGGAGCACCAAGTCAAACATGAAATCCTGTGAAAATCGCTCCCTTGCGATTTTTTTCACATCAACAACGTAAAAAGTACACAATACAGAATCCAAATGATCCAATCACTAAGCACAATGAACCAACCTCTTTCTCAGTTCAAAGTTTTGAAGGTTCTTACTTAGGGCGATGCAGGATTATGTAATCATAGGCCTCCAGAGTGAGAAAATCATCAAGTTCTGGGGACGTGCATTGGCGAGCAAAGATCTTACAAGCCTCCTTGTACTTTCCCTTCTCGAACTTCTCCGTTCCCACTTCCTTTTCAATCCTTCCCATCTCTTCTTCAACCACTCTATCAAAAAGCTCTTTCTTCACTTTCTCTCCAACTCCATCCCCATTGAGTTCCACTTCATACTTGAGCCACTGCCAGTTCTGCACCCTGCTAATCTCAGCAGTCGCAGCATCTTCCATCAGGTTGTAAAGAGGCACGCAACCGCTTCCACTCAGCCATGCTGCCAAGTACTGAATCCCCACCCTTGTGTTTAACCGTAGACCTTCCTCAGTTCGGACTCCTACTGGTATCTGCAAGAGGTCCTCTTCAGTTATGTTTGCAGCATCTTCGCGTTTCACTGTCTCTATCTGGTTAGGAGCATTGCTCATGATGTTGTTGAAAACCTCCATGCAGGTCGGAATGAGACCAGGGTGTGCAGCCCAAGTTCCATCGTGCCCTGCCTTCACTTCCCTCAGCTTGTCCTTCCTTACAAGTTCCAGTGCTGCCTCATTCGCCACTGGGTCATCTTTGATTGGAATCTGAGCTGCCTGATCAACAATTTCAACTTTATCAGACACATTTTCTATGTACAAGTTTTAAAAAAGGAAAAACATAGACTCGGAGTTTGTAATTACTCATTGGTTAGCTAAAGCACAATGCAGAAACTAAAGTACTTCCATTACATATCATTCCTAAAAAGTACTACAGAAACAAAACAGACACTAATTTTTAATGTGACACTTAAAAGTTAGAACTGCATAAAAATAACTACTCATGCTAATAGTGGTGAACCAGAGTAGTTTTATTACATACCATTCCTCCCATAGCATGCACACCGCGCCTGTGACAGGTCCTGATAAGGAGATCAGAGTAGCTTTTCATGAAGTGTTGAGTCATGCCAACCTGCACCCTATCTGGTAGGAGGCGATCTGGGTGAGCTTGGAAGGTCTTCACGTAGCTGAAAATGTAATCCCAACGCCCACAGTTCAGACCCACAGAGTGCTCCTTCAGCTCATACAGAATTTCGTTCATTTGAAACACTGCAGGAAGTGTTTCTATCAGAACCGTCGCCCTTATGCTTCCTCTTTCGATGCCTGCCACATTCTCGGCCTTCTCAAACACGCTGTTCCATATCTTAGCTTCCCTGTCAATCACAAGGTTGTCATATTACAATTCCCTAGTACATAGTTCTATAAATGATGGTCCTGCTGGACCATCCGATTAAGGACCATTCCCTAGCACATGGAGTTTTGAACATGTTTTAGGACTATTCCGTCGTTTTGTTTCCTCGACATAAACAAGTTATTTTGGTGTTTTTCTTCAATAACAATTAGAAATTTGTCTTGCGGCTGTGTTTCATGCATACCTTTACTGTGATGACTATGAAACTTTAATTCTAATTACAAAATAACACCAACTAAAGAATTGCATTCGAATTTTGACCTTACGTGTATAGCTTTCATTAAAGACTAAAACTTATGAAATCACTAACAGAAATAGCTTTGTTTTTTGGCTCTTGTGCTATGACTGCATAGCACAATGCTTACCTTGAATGCTCCATTTTGGGAAGATAAAAGAAAGGGCCGAAACCAGCCCCTTGAGTGCGTCGAAATGCTGAGTGATTGTGGTAGAAGTAGAGGCCAAAATCAACCAGGCAACCAGTTGCAGGTTCAGCATCAATCAGAATATGTGCTTCGGGTAGGTGCCAACCTCTTGGTCGCACAAAAAGCTTTGCTGTCTGTTCATTGAGCTTGTAAACCCTGTTTCTTACTTTGTCATGGAAACTTATGGTCCCATCCAAAGCATCCTTCAAGTTCACTTGGCCGCTCATGAGATTTTCCCAGCTGGGTGACAGTGCATCTTCAAAATCAGCCTTAGAAATGAGTAAAACATTAACAACTTTCAGTGCTATGGTTCCGGTATAAACCAAATTCAATAAACCCTTTCACAATTGAAAAAAAAAAGACTTGATTACACTCTTTCAAGTTCTAACCATCTCAATTAAAATCTTTGTAATTAGGTCCCTCCGTCTGGCCACGAAAATGACATAAAACTTAAAAAATTCAAATCGGTACAATTAAAAATAAAAAAGACACAACTGTTGTACTAACCATAAAAACTTTAGCTCCAGAGTTAAGAGCATTGATGACCATCTTTCTGTCAACAGGGCCAGTGATCTCCACTTTCCTATCTGCAGCAGCTGGTGGAACAGGAGCACATACCCATTCCTCTTCCCTGATGTGGCTAGTGGCAGGATCAAACCCCGGAAGAGCCCCTTCATTGAACCTCTTCTTGGCCTCTTTTCTCTTCTCTAGTGCAAACTTGATATCGCTCCTGAACTCACGTTGCAGGTCTGCAACAAATTTCAAAGCATCTTTTGTCAGGATTTTTGCAAACTCTTCATCATATCTTCCCAGAATATCAACTCCATCTGGTACATCATAGAAAGATTCAGTCACTCCCGGCGTAGGATGGGTTCCCTGGTCCATGGCCTTTCTTTCTTCCTGCAACGGTGGCTAGATATTACTCCTGTGAGAGTAGAATGTGGTGTGTGAGCAAAAGCATAAGTTCGCAATTAGGTTTATCAATCATTTGCTCCGTACAACTTCAATTAATTTTTCATGTTAATAGTATTAATGCATGTAATTAAAAGCTTAAGATTCAGTATCAGCTGTGGAATCATTGTTGGTAATTGGCAAAAGCACTACAGTGGTGCAATTTTTTTTAAATTTATCAAAATGGTGTAAATTTTTAAAATATTATAAAAATTAACAAGTCGTGCCAACTTTTTTATATATACACTATACACGCGCACCCCCTCCGAATCTTGTGAAAATTCTCTCCCTCCACTCAATATTTATGGCCATAAAATTAATTAATTAATCATTAGATTAAATTATACTTTTAGTCCCCATTTTCGTAACAAAATTTGAATTTGGTCTCTCAATTATTTTTTATCTCAATCTGGTCCCTATTTTGGGAAATTTGACTCAATCAAATCCTTTTCGTTAGTGGTGGAGTAACGGTGTTAAATGGGGTGCCACGTGTCAGCTTCTGGATTTTTTGAATTTTTTGAATTTTTTTTTTGAATTTTTTTTGAATTTTTTTTGAATTTTTTTTATTTTTTATTAATTTTTTAAAAATTTTTAAAAAAATTAAAATTTTGCCACGTGTCAAGCTGACATCGTGCCACGTGACAGTGCCACGTGTTACTATTTGGGAGGTGTCATTTTCTCATTCTCAATTTGATCCCTGTATTTTATCTTTTGTCTCAATTTAGTCCCAAATTTTATAAAAATTGTGCAATTTCGTCCCCCTCCAAATTGAAACAAAAATTATAAAATGTTATACAAATATTTTTATTAAATTTGATTTTTTTATTCAAATTGATATTTTTATTATATATTTTCGATAAAACCAAGTTTCTTTAAATTTGTTTCACATTAAATTTTACTTAAAATTATTTTCAAATTTTAAATTTATTTGTTTTTTATTGTTACATAAACTAGTTAATTTTTCTTAAATTATATAATTTTTATTTTTATACTAACTAAAATATTTGTATAGAAATTATTGAATTTTACACATTTTAAAAATATGCAATTATTTAAAATATAAATTCAAATAAAAAACAATATTAAAGTATAATGTAATAAAATATCAATATAATTTATGAATTTTTTTATTAATATTATTTTCTATTAACAACTTTAAAACAATTTTAAATAAAGTTTAACGTAAAATATAAATTAAAATAAACTTAATCTTGTTAAAAATATTTAATTGAAATATCAATTTTGATAGAAATATCTTTGCATATTTATATAGAAATTAAATTTGGTTTCAATTTGGAGAGGGACAAAATTGCACAATTTTTACAAAAAATGGGACTAAATTGAGACAAAAAATAAAATACAGGGACCAAATTGAGAATTAGAAAATGACAACTCCCAAATACTGCCACGTGGTACGATGTCCGCTTGACACGTGGCAAAATTTTAATTTTTTAAAAAATTTTAAAAAAATTAATAAAAAATAAAAGAAAAATAAAAAAAAATAAAAAAAATTCAAAAAATCCAGAAGCTGACACGTGGCACCACATTTAACACCGTTACTCTACCACTAACGGAAAGGACTTGATTGGGTCAAATTTCCCAAAATAGGAACCAGATTGAGATAAAAAATAATTGAGGGACCAAATTCAAATTTTGCTACGAAAATGGAGACTAAAAGTATAATTTAACCTAATCATTAATAGCAGTTAACGTATTTTATGTTTAAGATAGATGAAGATCCATGATTCTATTCTTTCGATACTTATTTTTTAAGTTTTGGAACGGTAGCAATGTTGATGGCAAGCCTAATAATGCAAGTACTTTTTAAAGAATTTTATTATTTATACTAGCACTGTATTACTAATACACTCTTTTACTAGTTTGGAAAATATATTTACTAAATTAAGAATAGGCCTTACATATTTGATGAAACTCATATAAATTTCACTCAATTGTGAATGCTGTGAAAAAAAATAATAATGTTACAAAGCTTGCTACTAGATTTTATCTTTGTAGACTTACCTTATTTATCATCTGTTAATATTAGAAAATAAGTTATGTAAATTTGTTGTTGAAAAAAAAAATCATTTTAGAGGTGAGAGTAAAGAATTCACACAAAAAAAAAAATGATCTTAGTTATATTCCAAACATGACTAATATTACTTCAATTTCTATCATTTTTAAAATAACAATTGTTTTTTTATTATATATTTTAAAGTGGTTTGTTGTGAAGTGAAGTTCGTGTTTTATTTGATAACTTCATACTCGAGAAATTAACAAGTGTGAGGAGATCTGCCTTAGTTCCTCTTACGCTAATTGTGTCATCATATATGTCAATTTCCTAGAGATACCGACAGCATTTTCCCCTTTTTTTCTTTCACAATTATTCCATGATTTCTTAAAATGAAGTTAGCAGGTGATATTAATAAAACTGTAGTAAAACATTAAATAATTTTATTTAAATTTCTATGGCTAAATTCTGTTTGAGAAATTAATTATGAATTAAAAATTGATTTTAAACTAAAACAAATTGTATTAAATTTTACTATTAACTGATTTTATGACAAAAACATATGAACATAAATTGTTAATCAATTAGACATCACATTACATTAAGGGCTTGTTTATTTCAAGAGAAGAGAGGGAGAATACAGAAAGAAAGGAAAAACATACAGAATGAGAAATAACAAATATTAATAAACAAAAAACAACAAAAAAAACTTTAACATTTTCATATATATATATATATATATATATATATTCTCAAATTTTAATTTAATTAAAAATCTTGTTCAAATATTAATTGGACCATCTATCTAGGGAATACTATTTAATAAGACAACATACCTAAAATTAGTAATGTTAAGTCAATTGAACTATCCGTAAAAAAAGAAAAGGTAATTGCAGGTTAGAAAACTTATTGTAATCATCAAGTAAGATTACTAAATCAAGACCCAAATCAGGTAAGGTTCATGAACTTTACTATAAAATAGTATATATTAGGAAGTATGTTTTTTATGTAATTTCATAATCTTTTACTAACTTAGACATTAGAGTATCTTTTACATACACACCCCTTTTTTGTGTTCTGGAGAGTTGAGGATAAGATACTCAAAAAAATGAAACTTTAGAGATTAAGAAGGTATTGTGGAAGACTCTACAAAATATATATTGCTTATGTTTTTAAACTTAAAAATAAAATTAATTAATAATTTTCAATTATATTTTTATAAAAAAAAAGGAATGATAATGCATGAAATGTTTAATTAATAGGTTGAAAATTTACAGCAATTTTTGTTCATAGTTAATCAACTTATTGTAAATGAAAAAAAAAAAATTAAACCAAGATTTTATAATTTTATGCTTTGTGATTTGTTTCTTTGCCAATACAAGGTGGATAGATATTATTGATGATAAATATGATGTATCTATTAAAGTTGTATTATTTGTCTACCATTATAGTCAATGTTGGTGGTGATAAGGAGATGTGTGGACCCTATGTAAAGGTGCACTTTTTTCTTCCGAGCTTTAACATATTGAATGCAAGCAAATTACTTTGGATTGTTAATGCTATTATGCAGTGTAAGGTGTCTTTTCCCCATATATTCCACCCGTGAATAATATACTACTCCCTTTTTTAAGATAATATCTTTAAACATATTTACCTAAGAAGTCCTAGAGAATAATTATTTACTCGAGTAGCATATTTATTATACAAAAAAAAGTCAGAAAGGTGTTTATGGATCCCCGATTTAACACTTATTTTTTAGATATTAATTATATGTATATTCTTTATTTAAAATAATTTATAATTACTATTAAATAGTATTGAATAATTTTAAATAAGTTTTATAATTATTTAACTGTTAAATAATGTACTAAATATTTACTTCTAATTACAATGCCTTGTTATTTTTAAAAAATATTAGTTTTTTTAATAGTTTGAAATGATTAAAACTAATTAAAAGAAACATAAATCAAAATTAAAATGAAACTTAATGTTCGTGAATAAGTTTCTATTTTTAAATTTTTTACAAATTTAAATATTGTTATTAATAATTTTAAGTATATGGCATAATTATTTAGCATACTTTTAAAGATGTGTAAAAAAAGAACCCACATGGGTGATTTTTGAACACAATACCAAATCCTGTTTCAGGGGTGTTGTTTCTGAAAGGAGTCAAAGTTGGTCTGATGAAAACCATGTGCGGGTGGGGTCCAGTGTGCACTAGGGTAGTGGATTGTGACAAAATCGTACTACTCTTCCTCACAACCGTCCAAGGTTTTTTGAATTGTAGCATAAGAGACATTGGCACTTCCGAGGATATTTTTGGGGGCCAACATCAGATTCTGTTTGGTTGGTAGATGAAAGATGAAAAAGAATCAACAGTTTAATTAAATGAAATTAATATTTATTGATTTTTTAAAAAAATTTACTTCCACAATTATGTTCCTTCAATTTTCTTGTTCTTATTTACCTATTTTTAATCTATTTATCTACTCTGTTTTTTTTTTATCAATCTGATGATGATAAGTTGGTGCAGTTGGGTATAGCTCATGTCGATGGATTATTCATGGAAATATCACCAACTTATGATATTTTAGAGGAGTTTTTTTCTTTAAAAAGAAATCATTAGTGATATATATATTATATAAAATACAAACATAACTTTTAAATTTTAAATTTTGAGGTATTAAATTTATAATTTTTTTTTCTCTTATATAACTCACACCTAGATGATATTGCTGTTTTCGAGAATTTCAAACAGCAGATGAAGCTATGATGTGAAGGAGGGGACCCTGATTGATATAAACCACACGATGTCCCATTTTAAGACTGTGTTGATACTCCTATGTATGATTCTATGAGGTGTCGTTTTGGAATTGTGATATATTTGATAGAAACGCAGAATGACGAAGAAAATGTAAGTTAAACAAAAATAAATAAAAGAAATAGATACAAGTAAATATTTATTTACAAAGAAAAATAAATAAATACGTTAACAGGCTGTACTTCTAAATACATCCTATTATACAAGTATTTACGCTTAGAAAAATAACACAAATCTCCTGTATTCATTTATAATGAGAAATAAAATAAAAGTAAAATATTCATAATATTGATAATAGAGTTCAACTTAATTATGTCTCTATTTCCCAATATTTGCAGACTTTTTGTTAAAAGAAGAAACCATAAATAATATTTTCTCACTAAGTAAGAAAATTTTGGATTTAATGAGTTATTAGTTAGTTAATATTAAATAGTTGACTCAATTTCTAATAAATTTTTTAAAAATAATAAATTTATAAATCTTTATTTTTGTATATTGTTTATTTTACTCATCTTTATTCAATGAGAATCACTGGTACTATTATAATTATAACCATCATATTTTGTTTATTTACTTATTTATTTCTTCTATTGTTAAATTTTGTAATACTGTTTTCCAAAAAAAAAAAAATACTTTGTATTTACATTTGTGATTTTTATGTATCTTGAGTCGATAGATGGCGGAAAGATAAGGTAGATGAAAACTTAAAACAATAACAATGACATAAAAGCTATGAAATTGAAAAGAATGGAGGAAATTTGCGACAATGAAAGAATGGAAAAAAAGGGTGGTGATTTCCCTTGTCAGAGATTCGTTGAAGTTGGAAAGACCCTTCACTCTGATGATTTTTCAAGAAAATAAAAAAGGAAGAAAGACCACTTAGATAAACTCAATTAAGATGAAACCCACTCTCATAAAAACACACCAAAAGGCAATCAAATCACTAAGCTGTATATATTCATTCAAAGTTTCTTTACAAAACTTATATTGACTCATTTTTATAATTTTTATAAGGTATGGGCTTTAAACATCCAAACCTTATTTACAATGCATAAATTTTCAAACAAAATTTTTAAAATGGGATTTGTGAAATAAAATTTCCGGAACATGTGAAATTCATTTTGGAATACGGTTTTCGAAATAGATTTTCGGAACAAATTTTCCGAAAAATATATAATAACTTCTGAAACTCATTTTTCAAAACACATAAAATATGTTTGAAAAGCAGAAATGTCAAAGCGGATCAAACCTGTCAGGTCGGCCTGCCAACTCGCCAAAAAAAGAACGGACTGGGTTGGAATTTCCAACTCGTCAACATGTTGTAACTTGACCTGTCTAACCCGCCAGTTTAGCGGGCCACAACGGGTTCGCCCGCCTGCCTGCCAACTTTTTTTATTTTAAATTTTTTTATGTTTAAAATTAAAAATAATTAAAAAGTAATAATTTTTTATATTATATAAATAAATTTATATATAAAAAAATTTTAAACAAAAATTTTAAAAAAGTTAAAAAAAAAATTAAAAAATTAAAAATAAAATTAAAAATAAAAAAAAAGGCAGGTCAGCCCTCCCTAAGACGAGACAGGTTGCAATATCCAACCCATTTATTGATGGCGGATCACAAGCGGGCTGGGCCAAAACGGGCCAAACTGGCCGTTTTGCCACCCCTATTGAAAAGACCTTGATGGAATAAGTTCTTTTAACATTTTTTTTTTGTCTTATTTTTCCTATGTAACAAGAAAAAAATTGTTCATTTGTGAGGATAGATTTGAGGTAAAAGGAGAAGATGAATTTGAATGGATTAGAGGGTTAAATTTGTGTTGTTCATTTTAAGAGATTTAGAGGTGAAAGTAAGATAATTTAAAAATGAAGTTTGTGAAAGTATGTGAATAATTTGATGGATGTGATAGATTAAAAATTAAGTTTAATGAAAAGAAAAACAAGATTACCAAATTGTCCTTAATTTTAAAAGTAATTTAAAATTATAATTAGATGAGTTAGATTTAATTTTAGAAAAAAATATTAAAATGGATAAATTAAAATAACATATTTCAATAAAAAATATTTATAAAAAGTTTTAATAAAAAAAATTAATTACTTTTTAAACTTTTTTTATAATAATTTTAAAATTTTTTATTTTAATTATTTTTATAAATATAATTCTAAAAGTCACAATTTTACATTATTATCATAATTAAGCTAAAAAATAAATTGGAAGATAAATGTAATATACTTTATATCCCCTCAAATCATGGCATATGAGAGAGGATTGGAAAATAGAAGAATCTCCCTTTCCTTCCTCTCTCTCACCCTCAAATTTGATGAAGAGAACAACTACATCACATGTAAATCATTCATCTCACTTCTCTGCGAACAGTAAATTTGTTCCAGTGAACACAATATAAGGGTGTGTTCATTTGAAAAGATGGATTTGAGGGAAATTGTAAGGATGAATTTGGATGTATACGAGTGAATTTGAGTTGATGATTTTTTATGTTTTTGAAAGGATTTCAGGGTGAAAGTGAATGGAATTTAGAATGAAATTTGTGAGAGTTTGTGAGTGACTTAATTGACATGATAGATAAAAAAATAAGTTTAATGGATTAAAAATATAAAAGTACTATTTTACCTTTGTAGTTAAAATTAATATGTTATTATTATTATTATTATTTAATATTACTAATATTATTTAATATCATTATAATTATTTATTATTCTCATTTTGTATTATAATAATTATTTACTACATCTCACTATATTTCTTTCATCATTTCATCTCAGGACAAGAAAAAAAATAAAATGCAAGTCCTATAAATATACGTGAGGAAAGATATAATGATAAAAACATTCATCTTTCAAAGAGAAAACAAATTCAGCTTAGCTTCAAATAAGCTCTTTGCCTTTCTTACAAATATGTAAATAGAAACATGAATTAAACCTCAAATCCATCTCACCAAACTCCTATAGGACTATCTTCCCATAGAAACACACGGTAAGGTAAGGTGTTTCGTGGTTGATCATCTATCGACAATTATTTCATGCACCCCATCAAATTTCATCTTCCACCCTACAATACCAAGAAAAGACTGAATTATCCTTCAACAATACACTTACCACTACTGTCATTGCCGTTATCCCTCTGATTGCCACCAAACCACTACTGCAGAGGAAAAGGAAGAGAAAAAAAAAATGCTAAAAAACACTATTTCTATTTCTAGAACATATTTCATGTAGGAGTATTACGATATAAATTAATTTCATAAGGTTTTATGTATAGACAAGATTTAAAGAATAATTCTGATGTATTATTTCAAATAATAGGTACCATATATATACATACAAAAGTACTATAATTTTTCATCTATTAAAGGAATGAATGCACAAATTTGCTCAGAGAGATAATAATGTCTAAATTATAGCTAATACAATATTTGACATATCTTAACACTCCCACTCAAGTTGGTGCATGAATATCACACATTCTCGACTTGAATAGAGACTCATTAAACACTCTACTTGACACTCCTTTAGTGAGAACATCAGCCAACTGCAATTCTGATCTTACAAAAGGAAAGGAAATTATTCGAGCTTCAAGTTTCTCTTTGATGAAATGTCTATCAATCTCCACATGCTTTGTTCTATCATGTTGCAATTGCTATAGCCGACGTATTATCACAGTACAAACTCATAGTTTCATTTTGTTTAAAGTCCAAATCTGATAGCACATTTTTAATCCGCAAAAGTTCACATATACCTAGTGCTATGCCTCTGAATTCTGCTTCAGCATTAGATCTTGCTGCTATAGGCTGCTTTTTTTTTTACTCCTCCAAATTACAAGATTCCCTCCTACAAAAGTAAAGTATCCAGAGGTAGATCTTCTATCATCTTTTGAACCTGCCCAATCTGCATCAATGTACCCTCCTACTTTTAAGTTTCCATGATTTGAGAACAAAATTCCTTTTCTAGGCGTGACTTTAAATATCTCAAAATCCTCTCAACAACATCCATATGAAGCTTTCGTGGGTCATGCATAAATTGGCTAACAACATTCACTGCATAGGTAATATTTGGACGTGTATGAGACAAATAAATTAATTTTCCTACCAGCCTTTGGTATCTCCTTTATATTTGTTGAATTTGAGCATTGAAAGAGTTTATGATTCTGTTCAATTGGTGTATCAAGTGGTTTACTCCCAAGCAGTCTAGTTTCTTATAGTAAATCAATAGTATATTTTCTTTGACATAGAAAAATACCATGTTTTGATATAGCTACTTCAATACCCAAAGAATATTTGAGGTTTCCAAGTTGTTTCATCTCAAATTCAAATGCGAGGTATTGTTGTAAACTGGAAATCTCATCTTGGTCATTTCCTGTAACAATCATGTCATCTACATATATAATCAAAAGCTGTAATTCTTCCTTTTCCTCTCTTCAAAAATAAGGTGTGATCAGAGTTACTAGCTCTATAGCCAAAAACCTTCATAGACTTGGTAAACCTTCCAAACCATGCTCTTGGGAATTGTTTTAATACATATAGAGCCTTCTTTAATTTGCAAACCTTCATTCCAATTGAATCTGTCATACCTGGTGGAGAATCCATATAAATTTCTTCTAAAATTTCTCCATGTAAGAAAGCATTTTTCACATCAAATTGTAGAAGAGGCTAATCTTGGTTTGTTGTTAGTGACAGAAGTATTCTCATAGTATTGAGCTTGGCTCTTGGTGCGAACGTTTCTTGGTAATCTACACTATAAGATTGAGTGTAACCTTTAGCCACAAGTCGTGCTTTATACCTCTCCATCAGCTCTATGCTTAATTGTAAATACCCATTTGTAGCCCACATTTTTCTTCCCTCTTGGTAAGGACACAAGATCCCAAGTGTTATTTTTTTCTAAAGCCGCCATCTCATCAACCATTGCTTTGGTCCATCTAGGATCTGTCAAAGCTTCCTATATATTACTATGAATAGAAATTGAATATAATTGAGATACAAATGATGCATATGACTGGGATAACCTGTGAGATGACACATATTTACTAATAGGATATTTAACTTTGGCTTGGAGGTCTGGTTCATATTTAGCTGGAGGTTGACCACGGTTAGAATGGGGTGGAAGATTATACTGCACAGTAGTAGACTCAATGTTTGGTGTGTTGGTGGTCTCATGCAGACAAGGATCAATTCATGATTGGTTTTGTCTAAATTAGTATTATCAAGGGTAGGATCAAGAGAAACAATTTCATGATTAGTTTCAACTATATTAGTATTATTAGAGATAGGATCAGAAGGTACCTCTAAAAAGTCAAGCCGAACCTGTGGAGAAGATTGAGCCAATTGGTTAGGATAAGAAGACACTGTATTATCCAAAGAAGAAGTTTCCAAATTTAGTATTGGTTCACTTCCTGCAGAATGATCCTCACACGATAATTTATCTTTACAGTATAATTTTATATCTAGGATATCAAACATACTAACATCATGATTATGCACTTCACTTTCATTGCCGCCCTGAAGTGTAGAATCAACATAAAAAAATTATGCTCACTAGATGTCACATCCAAAGAGATATAAAATTTCTTTGATGGTGAATGGTAAGCACAATAGCCTTTTTGAGTTGATCCATACCCAACAAAAACACATTTTAAAGCTCGTTCTTCAAGTTTTGTACGTTGATGTGGGTGTAAGTGAACATATATAACGCATCCAAAAATATGAGGCGGTAAAGAGACTATGGAAGGAAGGATACAATGATCAGACAACACATCTAAAGGCCTTCGAAAGTTAAGCATACTAGAAGGTGTTTGATTAATCAAATAAACTGTAGATCTCACAGCCTCACCCGATAAATGAGATGAGACATTACCATCTATCAAAAGTGATCTTGTCACCTCTAATATATGTCTATTTTTTCTCTCAGCCACCCATTTTGTTGTGGTGAATAAGGACATATAGTTTGATGTAAGATGTCTTTGGAGTTCATGAACTCGATTAACTCAGTCTTAAAATATTTCCCTCCATTGTCTGGTCGAATGACCTTAATGTGTGTATTAAATTGAGTAACTATCATATGATGAAAGGAACAAAACACATTACACACATCACCACTTTTATGTTTAAGCAAATACACATAAGTTACCCGAGTACAATCATCAACAAACCTGGTAAACCATTTTTTCCCATTATGTGTAGATTGTGGGGCAGGGCCCCAAACATCTGTGTGAATTAATGAATAAGGAAAATCTATTTTTTTATTGCTTAAAGGAAACACAACACAATGACTTTTTGCCATTACACAAGTTTCATAAATAAAATCAGAAATATTGCATTTATGAAATAGTGATGGAAATAATTTGTTTAGATAACCAGCAGAGGGATGTCCTAATCTTCTATGCCATAACCAAATTTTGTTGTTTTTATCGTGTATGTGTTCATTCGCAAGATAAGCCAATGTTCCTTTATGGGTTTGTTGTGAGACATTTTCAAGATAATACAGTCCTTCTCTCTCTACCACTGCCAATCTTCTCCTTGGAATGGATGTTCTGGAAAAAACAATGGGTTGGATAAAATAAGGCAACACAAGAATGTGATTTGGTTAACTTGCTGACAGAGAAGATTACAATTCAATGTAGAAACAAATAAAACATCAATGATTGATATAATTGATATTGATAAGGAGGGAGAGAGGGATATAGTACCTACAACTTCAATAGGAGATGAGACCCCATTGACACTAATAATAGCAGTTTTAGAACATTAGAACAATTAGGGGAAAAATTAATAAATTTATATGAATCACAAGTCATATGATCGGTAGCACCTGAATCAATTATATATCCAATCACCACCCCTAGTAACAATAGAAAGATTACGAGTAGAGTTAGATATACCTGACTTGGTCACAAATCCGGCAACAGTAGAACTATGACTCTTGTGAATAGCTTCTTGCATATGGGTAGCAACGGAAGTCCCAAAATCAAGTTTCTCCGAATGATTTTTATCGGAAGGAGTCATCAGAAATATTCAAATAAAGAAGCACCACTTCCTATATTGTAGAGGATGTCAGTGTTTGGCTCTGATACCATATAGAAAAGATTTAAAGAAGAATTCTAATGTATTATTTTTAAGAATAGGATGCCATATATATACATACAAGAGTGCTATAATTTCTCATCTATTGAAGGAATGAATGCACAAATCTGCTCACAAAACTAATAATACCTAAATTATAACTAATACAATATTTGACATATCTTAATATTATATGTGTTCTTAAAAGATTGTTCCGGAAATCTATTCTGAAAACATATTCCAGAAGATATTGCAGTTCCGGGAAAACATTTTGAAAATTTTAAAAATCCTGTCCCGATAAGCTTGTTCCGAAATTAATAAACTTTACAAGGATAAAATAGTAAATTTCTAAAATTGATTTGTGAAGGAACAAATTGATGGAGTGAAGGAAGCAATTTTCAATACAGACCGAATATAGTGAAATGCCCATTACAAACAGTAACATTAATATGGTTATGATTGGTATTTTTTAATAAAAGAATTTAGATTAAGATATGATAGATGAAGATTATAGGAACTACATATTAAATATAGATTTTAGATTTCAAGAAAAGATAAAAATAAAAGTTTTTAATCAAAATAAAGTTATCAATTGCATATTTGTTATTCGAAACATAATATTGCTGTCAAATATTATTCCTTTTATTCCCCTTACCAAATCTTGACAAAAACATGGATCTCGCCGTATGTTTCTCTAGTGTGAATATACTAAAACACTCGATGTATATATGTAATTTCAAGATAAATACAAGATTACATATAAGATTACTTTGATAATTCGTGGAAGGATATTTAGTATTTAATAAAATTTTGAAAGAAGGGTTATCCCCGTAATTAATAGGATGTTAGTAGAGGATTTTATAATTTTTGTCCAGAAAAAAAACTATTATAGGAGAGATGTTAGAATAGTTGTATAAAGTGTTTGAAATTTTCATTAAAAAGATTGTAAATAGAATAATTGTATTTTGTAATTTTTATTTAAAAAATAACACTCAAAACAATTATATTCTGACTAATAATACTTTTTTTTTTTATAAAAATCACGTTAAATTTAAGTTGTTATTTATATGTGCTAGAGAATAGTTTTCTATGGTATGTGATTCCCAAGCGCTGGAAGGTGATTGTTTTTTTCGAATAATCGTTCCTAATTCCTTGTATGTTTCTACGAGGTCGAAGAGCATTTGAAAGGGAGCAGTTGTTGGAGACTAGAGCGATAACATTCATGAGTTGATCGTATACACTTTGAGTTGTTAAGGCGAAGGTGCTATGGAATTTTTCCACGTATGTTGGGAGAAATCTTGGTTAAGGATCACAACGCGCGATAATTTTTGGTGTCCTGTTCCAGACATCCATGGCGGTGAACTTAGGTTCAAATATCGTATGCAATAACTCATGGAAGATGGTGACACAGAAACGTTTTCCATAAACTGATGAACTCATAATTGGACAAGGGGCGACTTAAGTATATGAGACAGAATTGAAATGACCCAATAACTAAGCATAATGAACCAACCCCTTTCTTAGTTCAAAGTTTTGATGATTCTCTGGGGTGATGAAGGACTATGTAATTATAGGCATCCAGAGTGAGAAAATCATCAAGTGTTGGGGAGGTGCATTGGCGAATGAAGATCTTGCAAGCCTCCTTGTACTTTCCCTTCTTGAACTTCTCTGTTCCCACCTCCTCTTCAATCCTTTTCATCTCTTCTTCAACCACCCTACCGAAAAGTTCTCTGTTCACTCTCACTCCAACTTCATCCCCATTCAGTTCCACTCCATACTTGAGCCACTGCCAGTTCTGCACCCTGCTAATCTCAGCAGTGGCGGCATCTTCCATCAGGTTGTAAAGAGGCACGGAACCGCTTCCACTGAGCCATGCCGCCACGTACTGAATCCCCACCCTTGTGTTCAATCTGAGACCTTTCATAGTGCGGCCTCCTCCTGGTGTCTGCAATAGGTCTTGCTCAGTTATGTTTGCAGCATCTTCACGTTTCACTGTCTCTATCTGGTTTGGAACATTGCCCATGATGTTGTCGAAAACCTCCATGCAAGCTGGAATGAGAGCAGGGTGTGCAGCCCAAGTCCCATCGTGCCCTGCCTTCACTTCTCTAAGCTTGTCCTTCCTCACAAGTACCAGTGCTAACTCATTAGCCACCGGATCCTCTTTGATCGGAATCTGCGCCGCCTGTTGAACAACTTCAACTTTTCAATCTATATATATATACCCTTTTGCTTAGAGGTTATATAGAGCAGTTCCATTACGTACCATTCCTCCCATAGCATGCACACCGCGCCTGTGACAGGTCCTGATAAGCAGATCAGAGTAGCTTTTCATGAAGTGTTGAGTCATGCCAACCTGCACCCTATCTGGTAGGAGGCGATCTGGGTGAGCTTGGAAGGTCTTCACGTAGCTGAAAATGTAATCCCAACGCCCACAGTTCAGACCCACAGAGTGATCCTTCAGCTCATACAGAATTTCGTTCATTTGAAACACTGCAGGAAGTGTTTCTATCAGAACCGTCGCCCTTATGCTTCCTCTTTCGATGCCTGCTACATTCTCTGCCTTCTCAAACACGCTGTTCCATATCTTAGCTTCCCTATCAATCACAAAGTTCTCATGTTATGTCTTTTATGTTGTTCTCAACTCAGAGTTAGAATTTCACCTTTCTTATACAGGGTTCTTAATATATAGTTTTTTTTTACCTTGAATGCTCCATTTTGGGAAGATAAAAGAAGGGGCCAAAGCCAGCACCTTGAGTGCGCCGAAATTCTGAGTGATTGTGGTAGAAAAAGAGGCCGAAATCAACAAGGCAACCAGTTGCAGGTTCACCATCAATGAATATATGTGCCTCGGGTAAGTGCCAACCTCTTGGTCGTACAAAAAGCTTTGCTGTTTGATCATTGAGCTTGTAAACCCTGTTTCTTCCTTTGTCATGGAAGCTTATGGTGCCATCCACAGCATCCTTCATGTTCACTTGGCCCCTCATGAGATTTTCCCAGCTGGGTGACAGTGCATCTTCAAAATCAGCCTTGCAAAATGAAATAAAGAAATAAATATTTGATGAACAACTTGAGTCTAATCACAAGCGTAGGCGAGTAGATGTACTAACCATGAAGACTTTAGCACCAGAGTTGAGAGCATTGATGATCATCTTTCTTTCGACAGGACCAGTGATTTCCACTTTCCTATCTGCAACAGCTGGTGGAACAGGAGCACACACCCATTCTTGCTCTCTTATGTACCTGGTGGCAGGATCAAACCCCGGAAGAGCCCCTTCATTGTACCTCCTCTTTGCCTCTCTTCTCCTCTCTAATGCATACTTTATATGGTTCCTGAACTCACGTTGAAGCTCAGCAACAAATTTCAAAGCATCTTTTGTCAGGATTTTTGCAAACTCTGCATCATATCTCCCCCGAATATCCACTCCCTCTGGCACATCATAGTAAGAGCCATAGCTTCCAATCTCCATTTTCTTTCCGTCTTCCTCAAATGGTCTTATGTGTTTGTCGTGTGAAAAATATAATGTGACATGAGAGCAAGGGTCGTGGACAATTTATATAGAACAAGTAGTTCAGTAGATGGTTGCAGATTTTTATTTTATTTTTCATCTAACATGATTTATGTTTGAACAAATAGCAGACTATATGCTTATAGAGCATCAACATCCAAGTGGTGTCTAGACAGAGATATATGGAAATAAAAATGAGATAAGTGACTTGTATAGTTGATAAAAGTAATTTGATAAAAGGAGAGATAGAAAGATAACATAACAATGATTTAATCATTGAAATTTGAGGAGAAACTAGTTTTGATTTTCTAAATTGAAAATATTATTAAATGAAAATGCATGTAAAATTTGCAGTGTTGTTAACTTGGGAGTTGAAAATATATTTTGTAAATGTGAGATTTTTTTTAAATTGAATAAATAGATTTATCTTGAATATTTAAAATTGAATAAACAGTGCCTGGTTTTGTGTGATTTTGTGGGTGTGAAGATGAGGTGTGAGGAGCAATTGTGCAGAATTTTGGAGGATAAGAGTGAGGAGTTACAAAATTTTGAGCCTTCTTTGGGAAGTGTGATGTGGGCTGCATTTGGCACTACTACCGTGTTTGGATTTGCGTTAACGGAAGATGATTATGGTCACTCTCAAACAGTAGCTTCCACGGATCCATTTGACGTGATTTCTCTGAAATACGTGATCCTTCTAACCATGTCTTCCTCTAACACAAAATGCTTAACCTAAGTTTTGTCAGTATTCGTGGGCACAATATTCCATATCTTGGGCTTACCAAGCCCATATTCGATCCAACAATAAAGCCCAATACCATATCATTTCATTTGGGCATTCAGTAATGTGGAGCACATTGATGAAGAAAAAAAAAGAGAGAATGATAATGGATAAATTAGTTGCTTAAGAGTGATTTAGGGTGTGGTTTTGGACCAATTACACATGCATAGAGTCTTGATATTTTGGGTCTTTAAAAGTTTGAGCAGAAATGTTGCAACGAAAACATGTGAAAGGATAGAGATTCATATATTCAGATTTAGTTTACGTATTGCGTCTTCTATAAGTTCTTTATTTATTTAAAGCCGAAGAAATTCTAGAAAATTAATAATAAAAGCACAAAAAATATATAAAAAGACAATAAACCCACGCATTAATGTTTCTATAAAAATGTAAAAAGATAAGTACGAAAAACATATAATGAGTTGATATTTTCAAAACATATTTGGTTATATGATAAATATCAATAAAATATTTATGTAATGGGTAGGACTTGCACATCTCGAATAGTGTTAGACTTGTACATCTCGACCAAAGATAATGTTTTTTGTATTATGTAGGACTTGCAATGCTGGATTGCGTTTGACTTGTACATCTCGACCAAGATGGTCACAGTACATCTTGGCTAAATATATGATTGTTTAACAAACTTCTTCCCTCTTTCCCTATGAAAGGCCTAATACCTCTCAATCAAGGTGGGTCTAATACATCCCAACCAATAACTTTGTGAGCTTTATATACAATGTCCCTGATAGCAAAAATGGTCTTGAGACATCTCGGTCAAGACAATCTTCATAGTACAGCAATAAGAACCACACTTATCACACAGAGTGAGAGTCCATCTCGGCTTAAGACAGGTATGTCAAACATGTACTAGTATATCACACTTGGCAAAAACATCTCAATCTTGAAGACAGAACATAGCATATTTCAACAAGAAGGAGAATAATACTATATCTTGTAAGACAATTTAGTTCCATATAGAAACAATTTAAAACATTAACTATATTTTGGATCCAATCATTTACATATTATATATATATATATATATATATATATATATATATATATATATATATATATATATATATATATTATTGATATTTATGTTAAGTAATAAAAAAATTATATCTTTTACATAATTATGTTATTATTATATTTTTGTATTAATTCATAACTTTTCTTTATTATGAAAAACAAATAACTAAAATATTATTAAAATAATAAATAAAATATTTACTTACTTGTACTTTTCTTTAATTCAAATATTTTTTTTCCATTTATTACTTTCCATGCTCGAAAATAAAGTATGAATTTTTATTTATGTAAGGTCATACATTTCCTTTTCTCGTCCATATCCCTATTTTTTGGCATTTTTATTAAGTGGGAGATGCTTGATTGACAACTATCAAATTATTCTACATTCTTTCTATTATTATTTTATTAAATAATATAATCATATATTTGTGTTAAATATTTTATTTTAAAAAAGCAGTTGTCATAAAATTGTTTTCTTTAAAAGATATGTCAAAATATTTTTTTTATCAAGTATGGCCGACTTGAACCCATAACAAGTGAGAGTCTAAACTTTCATGTATAATTATATACTAAATTTTTAATGTTTTTATATAAATTGATTAAGATTAAATTAAAGGTGATATATGATTAAATATTATTATTATTATTTAGATTATCATTTTATTTATATTTTACATTTACAAACATAAAAATATTATCAATAAAAAGTTAACTTTTTATGTCCAATATATATTTCAATTTTTAAACTCAACTTATGAACAAAATTAAACAAACTATTCGTAAAAAAATTTGATGATACTCTCCTACTATTCCCTCTATCCTAAAATCTCGATGTTTAGGTTATTACATAATATTTAAAAATATTTAATATTTTTTTATTAATAGTAAAAGCATTTTCTAGAATAGTTTTGTAGAGGAGTTCTTTATTGATACAAATATTATTTTCAAGTAGTAGACTCGCTAACATGAGATACTTAAAATTGAAAATTTAAAAGAATTTCTTATATAAATCATTTTTCCATTTTAATTGGTGGGATTTATATTAAAATAATAGTTTTATAATATATTAAAATATATTATAAAATGGTTTTGAATCTTTCTCTTTAACATCAATTAATAAGTATCCAAGTACTTAAGTAACTCAATCTCAAAAGTGAGTGAAGAAGAACGAAAAATAAAGACTTAAATACAAGAAAATATAAGACTTCATCTTATAACATTATTTCTCATCTGAATGCATGTCTCATCAATCATCAGCCTCCTATCCATGTCATGTTGCTTTCCTGGTATTCCATAAACCTAAGCAACCAATCACATTCTTTTCCTCATTGTTTTTTTTTTATTCTTTTTTATCATTAAATTTAAGAATTCTATGCAAATGTGTGGTAAGGTTTGTATTTAACCTAGTTTATATTTTTTTTTTCTTTCTGATCTTTAGTAGAAAGTATAATATTTTAATTAAATAAAACAATATGGTTAATGATATTAAAGTAAACAATAGATACACGTGATTAATATATTCAATCTAAAAGTGAATTATTCAAATAACATTTGATTTCATCAATACTTGAAAGAATAATCTTGGCAAAAATAATTTATAATAATATTTATTTATCTTTAAACAAATTAAATTAGTCTAAAATAAAACCTTAACATATTAGTGTACTATACATTCATAAAAAGATATACAAATAACGGTATTTATATAAGATAACTAGCGTCGAATATGCTCGTATAAATTTGTTTTCTTCAACCCATCTTTATATATATATATATATATATATATATATATATATATATATATATATATATATATATATAATACAAACAATTATGCTGAAATTTTGAATTTACTCATAGGAGTATTTTTGATACATAAAATAAACTCTATGCATTGAAAAGTGGGGATATGATGAGAAAAGTTTTCATCAAAAAAGTATATCCTATTTTTTTTTTAATCGAATAGTGTAGAAGTTGGACCTTCAACATATTTCATCTTCTCTTCCAAACTCACTTAACCAATTTTTATATTTCCAAATTATTAGTGAGAGAGTTAACCCACAACTTCTCTTAATATTCCTATAATAAAAGGTAATAGTAAAATTCAATCCTAATTTTTAGAAAAAAAATGATTATTTGTCATAAAAAAGCATTCATTGAATATTAATGATAGGATAAAATAGTTATTAAAAAAGAGTGAATTTTTGTATTTGTAACGAAGAAGAAAGAGCGAATGGTGATGGAGGGTAATTTATTATGTCAAATATCACTCTCAGTTTCAAAAGTTACATAGTTGAGTTGTGACGTGAGATTGAAGTAAAACCATACCTAAGCTTCTATTTTCTAAAGTTTTTGTCACACTTCCTCTTGATTTATTTTTTCTCCTTTTCCATTTCTTTCGGCTAATAGTAGTAGTCTTTATATCTCTTTCCGAGCAGCCACAATAGAATGAGAAATAAAGAAGTAAGTTGAGAAGAGTTTGAATTAAGATTTTGGTAAGAGAAGATGAAGTTAGGCACATGAAGGGGTTATCAGTCCAAGAAAGTATCTACACATTTAAATTGTTTAATGTAGGGTTCTAGAATTCAGATGACATGTTCAGTAGTAGAAAACAAACACGACCCATCCCTATCTGCATATAATATACCTCTATCCCTTACTACACATGAGGAAAATTCTTGAATACTTGTCACTTACCTACAGGTGGCAAAAACACCAAATTATTATGATTTAGAATCACTTAAGAATAACATAAAATATTAGCGCACCAAGAATAGGATACCTCATGCAATTTATATCCAAAGATTCTACATCCTTTTAAGTGTCCAAATCTGGTTGGCTTTTGAGCCTCTAATTATGGAGCAACTCCCTTCTTTGTATCTAAACATGGCAAGCAAAGCACTGTGCAAAATCTGCATGTGCTCTGCGTCATTTCTTTTTCTTTTATATGTATAAAAGGAAAAAATCAACGTCTTTATCTTCTAGATATACCATGCACCCTGCGTTATATAGAAAGATTTGTGTATTTTTTTTTTTTTAAGTTTGCTTAATCATTTGTGTTAGACTTGTTAGTAACGCCTTCAACTGTTGAAAGAGAACCTCATTAATGGCTGGATTTGACACGAAGATGGAGTTCAGAGAAGAAGAAGGAAAATCCAATTTTGAAAGTGCATTTGTGGGGTATGCGTTGTGTGTGTGTTATGTACGCATGCCATTATGTTTCTTTTTTTCCTTCTATATAATCTAGATTGTAGATAGAGTTGGTGTTCTTGAAACGATACCAAAAGGTTGATGTACGCATGCCATTATTTTTTTGTTGATAATTATGAAAATATTCTTATTTTTTAAATTTTGTAAAATAATATACTTGTTTAGACTATATATATACATTCACGTGAAAGATAGGTAAATGTTTGTCTTTGTATGGACAAAGTTTATAATAAATTAACATTTTTAATTAATACGATTGAGGAGTTGTAACGGTTGTGTTGATTTTGATTTGTTTTTGACTAATTTTAAATATATTTCTTCACACTGTTTGTAGTTACTCCCCACAAATTATCTCCTCCACACACTGGCAAAATTTCTTAAAGTAGAAATGTGAATCTGTGGTGATTAACTTGTCATGGATACATATTAATCACTTTAATGTAAATGTTTTCCGATGTTGTGAATATTTATGGGTTTTCACTTTTCATTCATTACTATAGTAATGATTATAAGATGTCACTATGGGTCGAAATCCGTGAGTCAATCCGGCTCATCATCAGTTTGGGTTAGGTTGAGTTAATTTTTTTTTTTAAATTTCAATACGAATTGATTTTTGATCCGGCTCACTAGGGTTGAACCCGTGGTGAGTTAGGTTGGCTTATCAACTCGCAAATAAAGGATCACACAAGTACTTTTTATTATGTTGGACTTTGTATTTAAGTCATGTTATATTATTTTTTTTAGCCAACACATAGATAATTTGTATTTTTGTGATTTTGGTTTGTACTTGAATTGTATTAAGGTTTATTTAGATTTTAATTAGAATTATAATATAGTTTTGACTAAAAAAATATTAAAAAATTATATTTTTTTAATTAAGTGAGCCCGTAAGTCAACCTTTTTAACCCACCAACCCGTGGTGGATCGAGTGGAGTTGTAATTTTTTTTGGCTCGCTAATAAAGTGAACCAAGTTGGATTGACTCACCAAGTAATCAACCTGTGGTGAATCGAGCCGGGTCAGATCAAGATACCCATTTTAACAGCTCTAAAAGTAATATTAGTACAATGGTATATATATATATATATATATATATATATATATATATATATATATTTTTATTATATATATATATATATAATAAAATATTTTTTTACTTTCATTTTCAATTTGATACTATTTTCTTTTTACTTTTTATTTCTTTTTACAAATGTAAAAGTTTATCTTTTAAAACCATTTTACCTTCATATAAGCAATAAATGATTATCAAATAATATCAAAGAACTTTTTTCCTGTACAATTATGATATTAGTATGCATGGAGGATAGTTATTAAGAATATAATTTAAATACCGATTCAAACATTAAATGTGTGTATATATATTGATGTTTATTTATTTTATATATTTGTTTACTAGTTTAATTTAAAAATAAACAGTTTTCTATTTTTAAGAAACAAAATTCTATCTACTTACTAAAAGTCTGATAAAGAAATCTACTCATTAAAAAGTATTTTTTAAATTAATTATCTTATAAATATTTATTTTAAGATTTAATGGATTAGTTGATAATTAAAATATGGTTTAAATTTGTTCATTAAGTCTTTATTATAAAATAAAATACATATTTATGTTTTGAATTGTAAGACCTAAATGTTTATGAATCTATAAAGAGTTCATTTATTTTTATATATGAATTTCACTTATATATATATATATATATATATATATATATATATATATATATATATATATATATATATAAAATCTCTACGCATGCTTACATAAAAAAAATAAATTTTGAATGAAAAGATACATCATAAATTTAACCAACTTTAACGCTTTAAAACTTACATACACGATTGTTATTACATAATATGCAATATTCTTTTATACTAAATGTGAAACCATCACCAATACCACCTTAATTAAGAATGCCACACAACACATGCATTGCACACAAAAAATATCAAGATTAACCTCTCTCTCCAAAAAATGCAATATGTTCAACACACCAAGTTACTCTTCTTCATCTCTTAATTGAAATTTCAGTTTTGATACCACTAATAAGAATCAAGCAATAAAAAAATAATATCTTCAAACAAAAATACATTCTAATATAATTGTACATCTCAAGACTTATATTTACAAATATCCAATAAAAGTAATATTATTTGATATTTTTTTTTTCCTGAAAAGTTACAAATCTTCTCATAAAATTTTTTAAACAAAATTACAAATCCTATGAAAAAATCATTCAAATTTTCTATACTAAAGCACTAAATTGAATTGAGGATAACAACTCATATTAACTTTTATGCTATTCTCTTATTCATATTGATTGAAATAATCTAATAAACTTATTAGAAAATTAAAAATATATTGGTGATGACTAAAATATCCGTGAGACATTGGTAAACTTCATAAAAGATAAAGCTTATTAATTGATTTGATGGATATCTACAATTCTATACAAACAATCACATAGAGTGGCACGCTTGACATGATGATTCGTTGTGTGATTTGAACCCAAAAGGAAATCATTGTGACTTGTGAGTCAGCAGCAAAGCTAACTCAAGTCACGGAGTAATTAAGAGAGGGTAAAACAATAGTTAACTTTCAGTTCTATGGGAAATGTTTATGAGGAAACATAGTCAAATCTAAATAATTGTGTTCATATTTTTGTCACAATATCACATTTGAACAATTTGTTTTTAAATTAGTGAATTGTAAATAATGATCAGAATTCAACCATTCTAAAAAGAAGTCAAAAATCGTTAAAAAAAAAAATCAATGTTTGATTAAAACAAAAGTATATTTAAATTGATTTGGATTTTTTTGGAAACAACATTCAATTTGGCATGTAGTTTGATATTTTTGAACCTGTCTAAATAAAATTAAATCAATATAAATCATTTAAATATTATTAAATTGTTTATTATTTACTTACATATAGTATGTTAATGTATCTAACTTTGTTTATGTCTCAATCCTTTAGTACTTTTTTTAATGAGATTGAAACATAAATCTTTGATAGCTTCCAATACTTATAGATAAAGCACTTACAGATGGTTCCTGGTATCAATTATAACACATTATTAACATGTCAAGCTTTTTATTTTTTTCGTCTGCTTGTTAGTGCACTATCAACTTGAAACTCGGATAAATTTTTATAAAAGTTTCAAAGTTCACAACAAAGTTTATAGAAATTGTTTTAAATTTAGTTCCCTTATAATATACTTGATATACTTATTTGTTTTGTTATTTCCTTTAGCTAGATCATTATATGGCAGGAGATCCGAACCATGTTTGAGGTTTGGGAAGCTCCAATCTAAAAATAAACTATGTCACAAGTTTTGTAAATAATCACTTTTGAAAAATAGTTTTTTTTTTTTAAAAAAAAATATTTTATGAAGCCTTCTTCATATTAAATAAGATTAAACACATATATGTTACCCAATATTGTCATCTTGGAAGGAGATATTGTTCTATTATACTTGCTACCTTTTCTCATTTCAATTCACAATATCCTTTTATGAAGCCTGCTTTTTCTTTTTCTTTTTTAACTTTTATGATAAAACTTTCAATGTATAAAAATTAAGAAACTTTAAGAAGTTCACAAAATTAAATAAAAACTTTGGGGAATTGGATTATAAATTGATAATTCAACATTTTCATCATATTCATAGTATGACATACACAATGTATTCTTCAAATTTTAGCACATTAAAAAATACATAATACTTGATTTTTCCAGTTATACAAGAATTTAAAACGTTAATGCAAGAGTCCATACAAAAAGTAATTAATATATACAAGTGCAAACTTTTTTTTAATTTTATGCGGTCTTGTGGGCCAGCTTGCGTGGGCTGCGTGTCGGGTCACTTCAGGCCTGCAGGCTCACTACACTACCCTAGCCTGCACCACGTTTTTTTCGCGGGCCTACAGACTGGCCCGACAGGTTTTACACTTATGTAAACACACGTCTTAACGAATGAATCTAATGATATAAAACTTGTTTGTGGGCTAAAGTCTTATTCAATTTAAGTCATCTAACCAAAGGATAAAAATATCAGACTATATTCCTTTTCTCATATAGATGTAAGAAAAAAAATTGTTGTGGGTAAAAATTCATCACACCACATATACTTAATTATAATTAATGTTTAGTACCTGATTACAAATATCAATCAATTAGAAATGTTGTGGCCACCCTTTGATTAATTAAAAATATATCCACCATTCAAACATTTGAACTAAATATTTGCATTAACATTATCTATAATGCAACCAAAATAAATAATAATATTAAAGTATATCAATTAATCATACAACATATAATTTATATTAGCATACATTATGTAGAAAACACAAAACATTATATTACGTACAAAAACATATATTATGTACAAAACCTTATCGTACATACAAAAACATATATTACAAAAATTTATAGAATTTTTTTTTTAGTTTTATATAAAGGAGTTCTTATATCAAAAGGATTTAAAAGGAATAATCATATATGTCAATCCTTAGTGAACTAATTAAAATGGAAAGATTACTTGACCATCACACCATAAAATAATAAAATATTTGACATTAAAATATACATATAAAATAAAGTTATATATACTCATTTTTAACCAAAGTAAAGGTGCATTTTTAAGTGGTCTTCGACCTCAAAATAATCAGCACACTCACAGTTCAAAAGTTGTGTCAATTGTCATAAGCAAGCGACAACATTTCTCATTACATCAGTACACAAAACAAATCTCGAATTCCTATAACGATCTCGACAAAGCCTCAAAGGGCCGCAATGCAATATTTTGAGATCTTTTGTACACATAATCGCAAAGCAACCATGCTTTAGTGTTACCTCGTCAATAATGGCACCTCCAACCCCGAAATCTTAGGTTTGACACCAAACACCGAGAAAAAACACAATAAAGAATCCAAAAGGATAATAGCAACAAATTCAAAACAAAGTATTTAAACTCTCCTAACAAATGAAAACCTTATGCTGAGAAAAGGATAAAAACTAACATTCATCCATTGCCACTCTTAAGATAATCTTTAATGTGCTTCCTCATTTCAAACTTTCACTCTCTCAACTTTGATGGTATAATATATTATATAAGAGAGCATATTTGATGATCCAAAGCTCAAAGCACATGTTAAAAATTTATAGACTTCTCTTTCCATTGTAGTTGCTTGTCAGGATAAATGGTTGTCAATTATATGAGATTACAATATTAAAATTTATCCAACAATTATAGAATTAATTGATAAATGCACCACATCTGTAAAAATAATTGACTATATGAATATATCATATTATCCACATATCATTTATCATAAAACATCTTTCTTTTCTCGTAAAAATAAGTTTCCCTCCACAATTTTGAATCTCAAGATTTTTACTACTGCAAATCTTGATTTGAAAAAAACATATAAGAACTTTTTTGCTTCACACCTATAAATTGATATTTTAAAAAAATTACTCTTCCACAAATATGACTACAAAAGATAGATTTTCATTATGTAATATATATTTAAATAATTAAATCACAATTTCAGATATTGGAAAGGAAGATACTCAACTTATTTCGGCCAAAAATATTTTTACGCTTTTTTTGCCAGACTGAAAAATTATTGTTGATGATTATTTTTCTTTATTTGAATATTATTTCAAATTTTTAAAAATTAGCGAATTCAATTTTTTTTTTGAGTTGATTTTTTTTATGTTATCGTTGTGTATTCAAAATAAACTATTTCAAAACATTGTATATTTCAGAAAGCATGACAAAAAATAGTATTAATTTGAATTACATAAAGATGCATGCTCTAATCATATTCCATATATTTTGTTTGTAATTTTTCTCTAACTTCTTTTTTTGTAAAGAATAATATGAATTTAATTGATAGATAATGATTTTTTAACTATTTTTTTATCCACTTTTAATCTATTATTTTAATTAGCGTTAGATCATCTATTTTGATTCATTTTAATAATGTGATGTGATGATCTAATAGTGATTAAAATAATAAGTTAAAAATGAATTAAAAAAAATAGATTAAAATATTATTGTTCTTAATTAATTAATCAGAATCTAGATAGAAAGTTGGATGATAATAATGCATAAAATAATTGGTTGGTACGAAAATAGCTCACTTAAAATCATATAAAAATAATAATTTAAGTGTTTTTGATGTTTTCAAGATGAAAGGTATAATTGATAAACATTAATTCAGCTTTGAACTATAATTTTGATAAATATATATTTTTATTAATTGAAATATTTTTTTAATTTATTATATTCACAAAATATTCAAAAACTTTCCATTTAAATCTACTCATTCACCCCTTCAAACTCTTTAATCAAAATAGTTCTATAATCTGCTCTCCATCTCTTACGATCCATCCTATTACCTCATTCAAATCTGTTTCCGATTCATACACTCATTGATGAAATATAATAATTGATTCTAATAGCATAAATACGTTTCCTAAGAAAACCATGAATTGAATTAACCAAATTATGGCAGTGTTGGAATAAACTGAGACATCTCCCACCCACACCGTTGTCATACTTATCCCTCACCACTCCTCTGACACAGTGTAACACAGTGATCTGACATGAATTGCGATGCCTATCCAAACGGCCACGCAATGGGTTCTTACAGATCCAGTTCACTTTGGCCACCCACAACCTTTATTCATATGGAAGGTACAAATTCAGTGAGACCTAAAAAATAAAGATGGTTTCTGATCCCCAAACATAGCCTGATCATCAACATTATTCCGTGAACAGTGCTTAAAGGAAAGAGGATATGGTATGTGGAGCTGCCTCAATAATGCCACTACTTATGACCTGACCATCAGATCCTCCACTGCCACCAAATCGTACCTTGTGTTGCTCTCACACCCCTGCTTCACCACCAATGCACACCACGTCATTACTTGTACTACAAAAGTCGGAACCAATCACAACCTACGCCAAACCAATGGCTCTGATTCCTCCATTTGTACCAACTTCTTGCATGCAGATGGGGTCCACGCAACCACACTATATCCTTACCCGATGCCGGAATAATTGAACTCTTAACTTCAAAATTCAAATATCAATGCCCCAGGACTCTCTCTGTCCTACCATACACCTTATAGGCACGATACTCCATGGATTTTCTTTTCCTCAACCAATCGGAAACGTGGCCACCATTCTACGTGGCCTTCTTCTACATGCTCAAGGGTTGCTTCCATACTGGGCAATGGTTATCGACACTCCTGTCACTTGGACTCATCCTATTGGCTCAATGTGTCGTAGAATGATCTAATCCACCACACCAAAACCCACCCTTTCCAATCATTTTTCAATCCAATTTTCTTTTCTTTTTTTTCACAATATGTTACTAAACCCTTAATTACAACAATTTCTTAAAAATATGAATTTAGTATAACTTAGAGCCTTTGACTGACTCATACAGATACTTTGGCTGAGGGACCAACTAACGATTCAAGAATGCAGCCTTTATTATGGTGTTATGAATTTAGTAATGAGGCAGTGTTTGCGAAAGCAGCTTGCGTAGGTGATTAGCCTAAACAAGAGAATTTACTATAAACTGGGGCTGCCTGGTTTTAGGCACTACTTAAATTGGCAAGCACAAGTTTGGGAAAATGTAATCTCACGTCACGAAGCTTCAACTCTGATTGGTGTCGTTTTGTGGGTCTAGTGTGGCTGCCATTGGTTTTCACACACGTGGACACGTGGTGGTGAGTGTGAGCAGGATCTGGAATCCTCCCAAACCTCATATCCAACGGTCAAACTTTCTCATTTCACAATTGCCGAAGCTCGAAATCTACGTGCCGCTTTTCTGTAGCTACCACAGGCACTCCTCCTTCTCCCATTCGTTCACCTCCCTTTCCCTCTCCCAACGCATGACACGTTTCCCTCCCTAACCAATCCCCTTCCCTCTTCACTGTTCCTACACGTGTCTCCCCTCATACGTGTCCCTTTCACCCTTCCTATAAAACCAACACCTCTCTTAACCCCCCATCCCTGTCTCCATTACAGCAATAACATTAACAAACAACCAAAGCGGTTACTTTAATCACACTGCAAATGGATGGCAGAGGAGGCTGCTGCATCGCCCGCTATGTACCCGGTGCATCCCACGTCTCCACCGTCGACAAAATAATGCTCAGGTTTCGCCCCATCGCTCCCAAACCCGTCGCCGCATCCATACCTTCCGATGCTTCTTCCTCGGAGAGCAGCGACACCTTACTCAAAACCAGAACCACAAAGAGAAAGTGCGCAAGTGATATCAACTGTCCCGCCAAACGAAGGACTCGCCGCAGGAAGAACACATCCTCTCCCAAGCAGAAGCCGCCGGCGGTGACTCTTCCTTTATTGCCAGAGACTCCCGTTCGGAAGGTTTCTCCGGTGATGGATCTAACTCCACCGGGAGTAAAACAAGCAGGAAGCAACGACATCAGCAACACGAACAACTACTTGAAGAAGAACGTGCCGATGTGGGTGAGTTTCGAGAAGCGGAGCTTGACGAGCAAGGTTGAACCGTACGGCGCGATGATGGGAGGGTGGTGTTCGTGTGTGACGGTGGAGTGCGTGACGAGCACGTGGGTGGAGGGCGAGTGGCTGGGGAGTACGGACGAGGAGCGGAGGGTGAGACTGAGCAGGGACACGTGTCCTGGGTTCATATCGGACGGGCACGGGAGGGTGACGTGGACGAACGAAGCGTACGGTGAGATGATGAAGGGAGAGAGACAGGCACCGGTATTTCTGGTGATGAAGGAGGGTGCACTGGTTTCTTGTCCTTCCTTCACTTGTAAGGTGAAGATGGTGAAATATTTATTTGGTAGGGAGAGAGGTTCGCTTACGTTAAACTGTGATGTTTGGAGAATGGATTTTGGTGGTTTTGCATGGAGGTTGGACGTTAAAACTGCTTTGAGATTGGGTTACTGATTACAAAGACGAAGCTTTTGATCCAAATTGAACACTTTTTCTGGAAGTGCTCAGAACTGTAAATATGTAACTCCTGAGGCCACCCTGCATGACTGTAAATTAATGCATGTATCTCGTCTTTTGTTCCTTAGACGGTTTTCCAGTTTGAGTTTCAGCTTTAATCACCATCTCGCAACATATCCTTCTGCTAAGTCAAACTATTATGTTGCTTCCATCTCTTTATTTTCATGGTTAACGTTGGAATCGTTAATTGATGAATTTTTTTGTTTGAGTTGGTGCTAGGTACATAATAAGGTGGGGAAAAAAAAGGGTGAAAAATGTGTTGTGGGAGAGATGGGACTTAGGAAGGGTAGGTGGTCGCAAACCTATTGAATGTCACTTGGGATACCATTAACCTATGTAACTCTGGCGTATGCTGATTGCACCACGTTGTTGAGTCCAAGCCAACCGTGTAAACTTTTACTTTTCCACCCTCTCATTTTCATTTTACTCTTTCAAAATGAAGAATTAATTTAAATACTCAAAGAAACTGGGTCGACACTTTATAAGGCATCTGGTGCACAAGTTTCGAATGATAAAATGGTGCTTTATTATTTCCTAGGATTTAGATTTTTTGCAATGTCATAAATATTATTATATACCTAAGGAGAAAAGAAAGAAAGAAAAAGTTATAAATATATAGTTATGATATGCTTAACATGTTTTATTAACAACTTTTTCTGCCTCCTTCAATTTACACAAGGTGAGTAAAATTAAAATATAAACATATTTCAGTTTTGAAAGGTAATTTCAGATTTTATCATTTTTAATCCGTCAAACCCCTTCTACCACAGCATGTTTCCTTGACGGCAATTTCTTTTCTTAGTCCCGTAACTTCTTTCCACACCTCCATATAATATTTTTGGAATTCTCCATTTTACCTTCTGTTATTTTATACGAGTTTGATTGGAATTCTTCCTGAACTGCATCGGTGAGAAGAAGAAGAAGAGGAGGAAATGAATGTGGGAAAAAGAAACACAATAAACAATGGAATACAAGATTAACATAAATAATAGAATTGAAGAACATGATAAAGATATTGATTGTGGGATATAATGCGTATGCTGTTAAAAAGAAGAGGGCTTGGAGCGGTGTGGGCGATGGGTTATTGCGTGGAGGAATACATGTGGTAAAAGGGTGCTCTTGGAAGTGGAACCAATGATAATAGTAACTTAAGAAAAATGTCTCCAAACCTTCAATATTTTACATCTTAAATTTAAATTTGTTAAATCAAATATCAAATTTAACTAAAATTACATAAAATTAAATAAATTATATAATACGTGAATTGAAGCAGATCGGAGAAAAAGAAAGAAAGAAAATGAAAAAAGTAAGGGAGTTGCAACCAATATTTAGTTGAAAAACGTTGGAAAAACTATTTAAAAAAGATTAGCACGTGGAACTCGACTTTTAAGCTTGTAATAATTTGTTTTAGTTTAAATATAATTTTAATTCTTAAATTTGGACTCAAAATTGATTTTAGTCTTTGTTCTAAATTTTAATATATTTTAGGTTTAAATTCTAAACTGAATAAATATTTTTTTTATTTAATGATACTAATATTTTAGGATTTGTTAATTAGTATTTTAGATTCACATTTTGAGTTAGAACATGTTAAAAAGGGTGTAAATAATTTAATCATCATCTTACAACTTAATTAAATGTCAAAAAAAAAAAGATAAAAGTTTTTTTATGGTTGTATAAGAGACATTTGAAATCTTAACATTAATCAATACTCAACATTTGGTGCAGGGAAGATAACTACTTTTATCCATAACGAAAGGGGAAATATAGCAGAGAAAAAAAAAACAAAATAAAAATGATATTAGAATTATAAACGGAGATGCATGAGAATAATATTTTCAACCGTCATAGTATTTTAGCTAGAGCTGTCAAAACGGATTACCTGATCCAATTCGGTTTGGTATAGGACAGGTTGGCTACTTAGTGGATCAATCCAACCTGACTCATTTATTAGCGAGCCAAAAAAATTAGAACTCGATCTGATTCATTACGGGTTGATGGATTAAACAGGTTGGCTCACTGACTTACTTAATTAAAAAAAAACACATTTTTTTTTTCAATTCTAAGAAAACTAAATTATAATTCCGATTAAAATCTAAATAAACTTCAATATAATCCAAATAAAATCTCAAATTATGTTAAACTCCAAACTTTAGAAGTAGTTCCCCTAGGTCTCTTACTTTCTCTACCAAAATTTGTACCCTCATTATCAATCTCTTATACGGTTGGTGGTAAAAGAATCATTTAAATTATCATTAACACGTTGATCATCTACTGTTTCAGAATTCATTTTGTTCTATAATCATCACAAACATTAACTATATAAACAAACAACCGAAAATATCAAGTAGCATAACTTTAAAACAAAATAAAGTATGAAGTGAAAGTGAAGTAGAAAGATGAGAGATAGAAATTAGAACCGTGAAAATGATGAACAATCAAATAATGTGAAGTCTGAAAGCAACGGTTTCAATTTTGATTCAAGAGTGACACAAAGGATATATATATATATATATATATATATATATATATATATATATATATATATATATATATATATATATATATATTATTGAATAATATTGTACAGTGTCGATCTTTTATCAATTTTGATTCAAGAAATTGAAAGAAATAATGGTTAATCAACTGGAAGCGTCGTGAGAATTAATATAGCATTCTCATTGACGAATTGAGAAAGAAAGTTGATGATATGCATGAGGAAGGACAGGAGGAAGATATAGAAAGAGAAAAAAAGAAAGTGTCCGATAAAAAAAAATGGTGCAAATAACACAATTTCTTTGTCTTTTTAATGAATAATCTGAAAAGTCAGGTATGATAAATCGAAAAAAATAATTCCTCACCTAACATTAAGTAATCTAATAAAATTATGTTAATTAAATTTTAGAAAAAATATAATTTACTTCTAATTAAAAAGCTTTGACTTTTTTTTTAATAAAATTAACAAAAATATTATCTAATTTTTATTTAAATTACCAAACAAAAATTGAGTTTTTTTTTTTTTTTTTTTTTTTAAAATAACAAAAAA
>Ga0214542_1002518_pt1 | contig 37823 bp, 10 predicted proteins | sample CNSS1metaG_FD_160096 | JGI IMG/M metagenome (GOLD analysis project Ga0214542, IMG submission 160096) | Root nodule microbial communities from cowpea collected in UCLA plant growth center, Los Angeles, California, USA - CNSS1 | ecosystem: Host-associated > Plants > Roots > Nodule | place: USA...
TGGAGTTTGCTTTTTTAATTTTTTTTTTTTTTTTTTTTGTAATTAGAAAGTTTGACATATATTTTTAGTGTATGCTTATGCAATCTAAAACTCCCATGCACTGGTGTACCAAGAAATATATTAATGAATACGAAAAGAAAAGCTCCATAGAACGAAACAAAATGACCTTTACAATTATACAAGAAAGAAACTCATACCCTACAATTCAAAACAATTGTTTTTAAGACAGAACTAGGTAGCAAGCTAGTGAAGGGTCAATTCAGGAGAATTGTCGTAGCAATTTCTTAACAAATGCTATCGAGACAAATTAGGACAAACTTATTTATTATTTTATTTTGCAATCCACTACCAACATCACAAACTCAAGGGTTGCGATTCGACATGTGGAGGCTATACTTATATTTTCATTACGGAGCTTAAGCTGACCAAAATTAATAAAAACCAAAATAAATGCAACGTGTCAATGTCTCATACCACAAATTTACAATTACCAAACTACAAAGTGGTTCAATCAAAGAAAACCAGCGATCTCGTGTTCATCACAGTTGAACACAATTTCCCCTTCACCAAACCAGGGAAACTGTCTCAGGTTTCAAACTGGAAGGGTATAACCTCATTTGTTTTTTATTATATATTAGTATTGAAAATATTTAGAGATAATTTGCCAAAAAGATATCGCAACTAGTAATTAAAGTACAATATTTTAATAAAAGTCACATAAAGATAGGTTCATTAGTGTTGTTGGATCCATCTGGTCAAACCTACTATTTGACAAATTTACCTTCAAATTAATACGTGTGTATGTCACAAAAAAAAAATATTTGCAATAATTAGTCTTTTCCCGTTGGCTTTTCTTGCAACCAAAGAAAAGAGGGAACGGAACTTTATGAAAATGAAGAAGAATTATGAAACATAGGCAATCATTTAGTCCTCATAATGTTGATAAGATAAGCATGAATCATAAAAACTCAAAAAGGGACTGCGTTTATAGGTAGCAGTTATTGTGCAGGTAACATACACATATCATAAAGGATAACCTCACTCTTCTTCATTTCCATATTTACATGTGATCTGGTTTCAACTTTTACCTACAAAAACCCTTTTTTTTTCTTTCAAAAAAGAATAAAGACCGGAGTTCAATTGAGAGAAAATCACAAACATAATACAGTAAATGGGTGTTTCATAGTGTCCTGCACCAAACAGGCTGTGAACAATATCACAATTTTGCAGTGAAATTCAACCTAACCCACCCGTTTTGCTTGATTTTGAAACAGCGGCCTTTAACTTTTCACATGAATGGTGTGATTTTTGTTACTCTACCAAATATTAAGAAAAATGATTCTTTTGTCTCTACTTGTCTATGTTCACAGTCTCACAGAACCCAATTTGCAATATATAATTCATTGATATTTAGGTGTACTGGAAAGTTTATAGTGTTGTGGTTGGATGTTTGTGAAAAAAATGAGGGCATGTCTGACAAGAATAGAGATATAGGAGAATGGTTTTGCATGGAGCGAAGGTTGTCTGCACAGAAATAGATCTGTGTCTTGTTGGAGGAGAAGGAAAGAGGGGAAAGAGAAAAAAAGTGGGGGAAAAGAGAATTTCGTGGCGTGTGACGTCCCAATCCCAATCAAAAGAAGGCCAACAAAGTAAGAAACGGTCTGGTCAGAAGTACACACTACCATTATTCATCCCCCATCGCATTCACAAACCACACCAGAGACACTCTCTCCTTCAACTTTTTCATTCATCATTCATCATATAATTCATAATCCAAATACATGATTCATTCCTTCCTATAATTCTCTCTCTCTCTCTCGCCATGCCATCTCGACAACTCTCCACGTCACCACAACCTTCTAACCACCGCATCTTAACCCCTCCGGTAACTTCCACCGCCTCCCTTTGCTCTTTATTCTTTTTACTTTGCCTCTGCTTCCGTAAGCGTAAACGCACAACCCCTTCCTCCGACTCCGATTCCACCCCCCCTCACCCCTTCTCCTACGCCCTCCTCCGCCGCGCCACCAACTCCTTCTCCACGCGCCTCGGCCACGGAGGCTTCGGCCCTGTCTTCGCCGGCACCCTTGCCGGCGATCCCGTTGCCGTCAAGCTCATGGACTCTGCCTCCCAGCAGGGAGAGCGCGAGTTCCACAACGAGCTCTTCTTCGCGTCCAGGCTTCGCTCCCCCTCTCTCGTCCCCGCCATCGGCTTCTCCTCCGACCCCAAACGTCGGCGTTTCCTCCTCGTCTACCACCTCATGCACAACGGCAACCTCCACGACGCCCTCTTGCGCTCCAAAACCCCTCACCTAAAGACCTGGAAAAACCGCTTCTCCATTATCCTCGACATCGCCAAAGGCATCCACTACCTCCACTCGCTCGACCCCCCGGTCATCCACGGTGACATCAAACCCTCCAACATTCTCCTCGACAACACCTTCTCTGCAAAACTCGCCGACTTCGGCCTTGCGCGCCTAAAACCCCATGTCCAAGTCCAAGAGTTCAAAGCAAAGCGCGACGAGAAGAGAAGGGACGAGTCCGAGAGCGACGGTGGGTCGGAGTTAGAAACTCTGAGCGTCAAGACGGAGCAATCGTTTGAAGGTAACACCGGGTCGGATTATGTGATGGATTGGATTGGGAAGGAGTTGAAGAAGGAAAGGCCGACGGCGGTGGAGAAGGTTTCTTCTGGGTCGAGCAGTGGTCTAGCGGAGAAGAAGAAAAGTCGGAAGAAATTGGAGTGGTGGGAGACGATGGATGATAGTGGAGTTCCGAAGAAGGAAAAGAGAAGGGCAGCGAGGGAATGGTGGAAGGAAGAGTATTCAGAAGAGCTTGCGAGGAAGACGAAGAAAAAGAAAAAGAAGGAGAAGAGAAAGAAAAAGGGTGTTAACGATGATGATGATGGTGATTTGGAGATAGATAATGGCGAAGTAAATGTTTACAAGAGGGAGAAGAACCGGAGTAGGAGAAGTGGTGGTAGTGTAGATTCTTGGTTGAGTGGGGAAGTACATGGAGGAGTTGGATGGAACAGCTACGATTCAGGGACTTGTAGCGGTGAAATAGTGGGCAAGAGTGGTGGTGTGAGTAGTACTCCGAGTATGAGGGGAACGGTTTTCTACGTGGCTCCTGAGCATGGTTACAATGGGGATGTTTCCGAGAAGTGCGACGTGTACAGTTTCGGGGTTTTGTTGCTTGTTATTGTTTCAGGGAGGAGGCCGCTTCAGGTGACAGGGTCGCCCATATCGGAGCTTCAACGTGCGAATCTGGTGACTTGGGCGAGGATATGTGGTCGGAGGGGGAAGGTTCTAGAAGTGGTGGATGAGGGTGTTGAGGGGTTGGACAAAGAACAGGCAAGTCTGTGCGTGACGGTTGCGCTGGCTTGTTTGCTAAAGTCACCGACCCGTCGACCTTCCATGAAGGAGGTTCTGGGAATGCTAAGTGGGGAGCTGGAGCCTCCGCAGTTGGCGCGCAATAGTTTCCCCCTCAACTCCAGGAACCAAGGTCGGTGACAGTGACTAACATTTTTTTCATCCACAGTCACCTGTGGTAGTTCTAGAAGGGTGAACACTTGTGTTCTTGCTATTGGAGGAACTCGTTTTTCCTCCACTATTCCCCATCTCCGTCTATTTTTACTTATTTTAACTCTTCCTCATCTTCTTGTAGTTCACATAACTTTTGGGAATGGAAATGTTGAAAAAAGAAGAAAGTTTTGGTGATGAAAAAGCGACTGTCTTTTCCATTACTGTTTGATGCAGTTTGCATACACATATTTTCTTTTGTAGATGTAATTCCCCTACGTGTAATTATCGGAATTTTAACATCCATAGAAGCACTAGAAGTACACCCCCATCCATCTGATACATGGCTTTATTGATGCAAATGTCTGTGCTTTGCTTTCCATGGAGGAAATTATGACTAACGGAAACAATCCAACTTACATGATAAGAGATTGTTCCTGAGTTATTCCATGTCAAGTCAAACTCAAACCGACCCATGGTTCCTCAATCAATGCGGCAACAGGGTTCCTACCAGTTTTAAGCTGTTTTTTGACCTAATAGTTCATAGGTAGTAAAGGCTTTGATTTGAGATCATTTGATTTGAAACCTGTCAAAATCTCCTTTACAACTGTAAATTTTGTTTTCTCCAGAGGCACTATGCTTCCTGGAAAATTTACCAAAACCAGAGGATGTATGATGAATGCCAAAATTCACAAGTAATTTCATATCAAGCAACTTGCTTTTTTTACAGAAATATCCTCTCACATAATTATACTATAAGAAAAACAAATGGATTTGGGATTGAATTGAATCTGCTTGAAAATTCTCATGCGAAAAAATAGTTGTATTCTATTCATAGAGCAGATTGTGAATAGATTTAAGTGGGCAAGTAGTTCAGACAATTTCCATTATCCAATTATTCCCAAGTAATGCACATGATGACAAATGATACATGTTTTATAGTATCAATTTTCATATTACATTTTAAAACAAACATATGAAATAAAGATGAGGTGTTTACTCCTTTCAAATGTACCTAAATTGGTAGCGTGTTAATACTTGCTCATTAAGATTATTGATGAAATTTTTCATAAAATGTATAAATTAAAATTATTAGTAATGAATAGATAAATTCATAATTCATAAATTATGAAATCTAATATAAGAATCGAGAAATTTTAATAAAGATAATTTGTTAAGAAATTTTAAAAAGGTGATTCAATTATCATATATAATTGAAAAATAGCAAATAATACATAAATTATCAGTCAAATATAAAGAGGATTTATTCAGGTCCGTTGGCGTAAAAGTTACTGAAAAACGTGAAACAATCAGAGAGACACAACAGTATTTAATTCCAGAAAAAAAAATGATAATAAATAAATCTAGAAAATAAGCGGAGTGTAAGACTTGGGATATTTGAAATATTATATATATATATATATATCTATAACTATATATAAAGGGGATTCCCTCTTTTGTGTCCACATTTCATAATTCCAACTTTACCCTTTATAATTTAATTATTTATTAAATTTTTAAAAATTAATGGTAATTTGTATAAGTTTTTATAAAATTATTTACTTATCTCCTTTTTCTTTTTTTCTCCTACTATTCATCAACAGTTATTTTTCTCTTATTTTCTCCGTACATTTTATTTTATTTTTTATAAATATACTTTTATTTTATTTATTAACTTAATAACATTACAACATCATCAATTATTAATATAATTCAAAAAAATGTGTACACACAGGCGCGATAGCGCATGTGTTTACACTAGTATATATATATATATATGACTTTTTAATTGTAATGGATTAATGCATGTTCACACACTTTATGATTTTTTTTTTTAATTCTTAGTTTATCTTTCTAATTGTATTTTTGTATTTTTACATTCATATTTCTTCTTCTTACTTTTCATCTCCTACACTTCCATTTCCTCCATCAATGGAGGTGTAGAGGAAGAAGTGGCTGTAGACGCGGAGCAGAGGAACACGCAAGAAGAAGTAGGAGATAAAGTGATTTTAGGTTTTTCTATTAAATATTTCATTAAGGGTAATAAGATCATTTCAATACAGCTATGAGGTGTAAGAAGAAAAGAAGGGTGCAGAAAGAAAGGCGGTGGAAATAGATCTCCTTAAAAATCTATAGGCCCAATACTGTTCATTCATCAAAGCCCACTTCATTTTCGGATTCGTAGGAGGCGCCTTCTCCCTGTACCTCCAAGTCTTTTTCAGTACCCCAAATTTATCATTTTATCCCTAATTAAGTTGTAGCTGGTAGTGGGTGAAAATTAGTGGAAGCGCAGTAAATGATATTTACTACGGCAACTTAGTGGAAGCGCAATAAATGATATTAACAAATATAATTATAAAACGGAATTCGAACTCTGTTTCTGGAAGTTGTGACACGGAATGCATAATCCGTTTCATATAAAAAATGAAAAATAAATAAAACAGCTTTCGAAATACGTTTCCTAAAATCATGAAATAGATTTTATAATCCGTTTCATAGAAAAATTAAATAACAGGACGGATCTCGTAATCCGTTATTTACTATTTTTTACTGTTTTCTCTCTCTTCATTTAATGGATAAAATTGGAAATAAGAAAAGTTTTGGAGGTACAGGAGAAATGGTTTGGGGTGTGGGAAGAAGCCCCCTTCGTAGGAACTCAACACTTCAAACTTTTGATTTGTGAGCCCATGGGTCCAAACCGAGCCTTTGCATACATATATGTATATAAAGAGAGAGGTATAGATTATAACACCATATTCCATCGTTAAGGACTTAAGCCACTAATATAAGTTTTTTTTTTGTTTTTTTTTTATATTAATTATACTCATGCCATTAAGGTTTTTTCCCATTTGAGGGGTAAAGTGATTCTTGTTTGGTATTCCTGGGAATGTTTTGCCTTTATTCTTTTACCATTATGTAATTTCACCATTACATTACCCTTAAATGTTTTATTAGGTCTTTAAATTCACTTTTTAGTTAATAAATCTATACAAATATGGAATGCAGGTTTGCCATCCATAATACACCATAAGTTGAATTCAAACCGATGATACAATTCTTGTCACTTTATTCCAGGAATACAAGCTGATAGAAAATGGATACTTTCTTATATTTTTCCAAACTTGTCTCCTCCATCATCTATCATTCCCACATGTATTTTTTCACTTTGAAATCATATTTAAAAAGTAAATTTTAAATCTAAATTAACTCTATAAAACCAATTTATTTTGTATCTGTAAATTAATTTTATGACTTTTAATAAGACTAAATATTAACGGGCAACATAATATTTTAGAAGGTTTATTCTAAAATCAAAACGAAAATTGAATCTTTAAATTAAATATTATGACAATACAATTGTCACGTGGAACTGCCATATTAACAAACTAGCAAGAAAACTATTTTTACATCCTAATATTTGCGTGAATAAGAATTTTGAAGTTTTGGTTCGTTAATTTTTCTTTTTCAAAGCCCACAGGTGTGCTTTTGTAGGATACAAAGTTAACTAATTTACCAACCAAACAGTAGCAAAGCAGTTTAATCTAACTTCAAATCAATGTGGATGAAGAAGACAGATCAAACATAAGTGCTTGAAAATTTTTATTATCTTCGTTTGAAAACCTAACTTGGAAGTTCCGAACAAGATAAATCGGATGTTTTATTCTGCCATATGTGGGAAGGACACAAAATAAAATCTGTTAAAGGAATTAAGAATGAAACCAAACAAAAGTAATGTATGCAGAAACAAATATTAAGATTCTACTTTATACATAATCTTTTAAAGATATCAGACAAGGTCCTTCTGATCATGATAAATTAGGGAAAAGTGGCTAATAAGAGGTATTTACACATCTTCGCATAATTTGCAGAGCATTAACAATGATCTCTTCACACATCTGTCCTATGATTTCTGACATAGTTGTCAAAATATATATTCTAATTAGGATACAGGTACTATACACTCTTCTAATTCAAATGTTTCAAGAAAAAATGTCTAAAGAAATAAGTGAATTCAAAGACAGTATTATAGGTAAGCCATGCACATGCATCATGCTTCATCAGAACCGTTTTTGCCTGTTTTTGTTTTCTCATTGACCGGAGAGAGATAAATGTTAGCTATAAAGTGCATATCAAAAATCTTACGCTACTGAAAAATAGCTTGATCCCTTGAACATATTGATCAGGGTTTTGTTTCATGTCATTTATACAAAAAATCTACTGAAAAAGATAAAGTTTTGTTCAATGTTGTACATCTTAAAAGACAATTTTTCCCTTCTGTCAAGAAAAGTTCTCTTAATACACGCTCAAGTAGATAAGTACAATAGTGGAATAATTGTAATTTTTTATAAAGTTTTATGAGTTATCAAGAAGCAGCTGATTCTTGGGCACTTTTTTTTTTTTGTTTGATAATCATGATGCTGTTATACCTAAAAGCTTTGAGTTTTGAGATAGTTATGGTCACGAAGTCTAAAGATTCTTATTACATATATACCATTCTTTTGTTAAAGGTAAATAATTTTTAATAAAAGACGAATTTAAACATTTTTATGCAGGTCCCCACAGTCTTTGGGCAAATTTTCAACATTCAACCTGAAAATAATTCAAACCTAAGAAACATGTTAAAATCAGAAGGAATACTTCTACCAATTAATTACTCAGTGTGAAATTATGATCAATCAATAAACAGACGAGTCATTATATCTATATATCACGAAATTAATTGTATAATAGTGGCCAACAGATTTCTCAAGGGGTAAGTAATTCTGTCATGTAATTAGAGATCAAATGAGGTTATAAACTCAATGAAACTTTAACTCTCTCCATCATGTTAAATTTCAAATAGCGTATACATTATTAAGAGAAAGAGGACTCAAATTTTATCTACACAAGTTTTGTCCCTTCTCTTCCCAAAACTTAAAGTAGAAGGTTCATTAAAAGAGTGTCCAACATATATGCAGTGTAACACAGTGACAAATTAAGAACAAGTTAGAAAGTGAGCCTAGAAATATCCAAATTTATTCAGAAACTCCAAATGATGGAATTACATCGGAGAATCTTCTTCTCAGTTCAGATAGATCTACACTGTCGGAATTGACAACCTGTGAGTGAACCCATTTCATCAATAATAGAAGGGAAAAATAAAATATTAGTATATGCATAGTTTTTCACAAGAATAACAGCATAACGAGAAGACAAGAATCTAGTCCTGGACTATACGTACATACCTCACACTGCAAACTGTGGAGTAGTCTGCCATTGACTTTAGTTGAAAGACAAGAAACAACTTCAAGTCCCTCTTCTAACACTAGTTCCACCAGTTTAGAAAGTGAAACCACTTCCTCACTCAATCCACTGAATTCAATCCCCACAGTTCCACAACTTTTTTGGTGGACAGTGAAACCACTAGATTCATGCTTCTTCTCACGGCTTTCGAGGCTGTAATTTATGGCAATTTTCTTCTTCAGATTATCCCTCTTCTCATTCAATTCTTTAATATTCTTCTGCAGGTGCTTTATGTAATTCACCGCCACGCTCATTTGATCAGATATCGACCTCTTTCCCTGAAACTCCAATAGAATAAGAATAACACTAATAACCCTAATACCAGAACTAACACAATCAGGAAAAGAAAAAAGAAATGGAAAAGTAGAGCGATAATTAATTGTCTGACCCTGATGAAGGAAAGAGGGAGAAGGGATCTAAGAGAGGCATGAAGGGTTGCCATTTCTTGCCTCCTTTGCCTCTCAATCTCTCTGTGAACCATCTTTTTTGCATGTTCTTCTTCTGCAGAATTAGGTTGACTTGGTTCAGGCGCATAAAAGAGTTTGTTGTGGCGGCTGGTACTCAATTTTTTATCTGAATAAGCGACAAGGGGAGAATTATCGCTGTTGTGATCATCCGGAACGAGATCTTTAGAGATTTTGTGTTGCGGTTGGAGAGCATTAGAAAATTGGATCACCAGCTCATTGCCGCGTTGTAAAGGAAACATCTTGGTCAGCTTGATCAACAGTACTGTTCCAAAGTATTATCCTCAATTTTCGCTAAGGAAACAGAAACATTGTTGTTTGAGGTAATTAATGTGTTGATTTGTTTGAGAGGAGAGGGACCTTATATGCCAAAGATTCCTCCTCCATATATAGCTATCCTTTCACGCAGGGAAGTGATAGTATGACCTCACTATCCCACTAATTATTTGAGGCACTGTTCATAACTCAACCCCACCTTATGACCTTCACATAATAATCCAAATGCTACTTAATTAAGCACCATAACTTCAATTAATACTTTCTTTCAAAGAATTAAAATAGAAGATAAAAGAGAAAAAAAGTGTTTTTTTTTTTCTCTCAAATTTCTATCAGAAGAAAATAAGTCAGTTTTTGTAAAATCTTTCCCGTCAGAGAGAAAGCTTCAGGTAATTAAGGAAACGTTTTTATTTGGAATAGGGATTTATGTTTATCCTCTTATTTATTTATTAAGATTTTTTTATCCATTTAAAAGATGAATTTAGAATGTAGGGGTAGCAGTAGGGGTTGGTGAATTCGGACACCCTACCTCTGTAGGTCTATAAAAATGCAGCAAGTTTCTTTTTTTAATTTGAATAACTCGATAAAATAAGTAGGTTTAGGTTGTTTAATAAAAATTAATCAATGTCTTTTTTTTTTTTTTTTTGTTTCAAGTAAGCTAGCAAGAAAACGATTCTTCGACAAATTCAGAGGATATGAGTAAACTATCAAAGTTGTCTGTTTTTTCTTTATTTTCTGCTAAAATATGAGTAATTATTTTTAAGAACATATACCCGGATTATTAATTTATTATTAATATTCAATAAATTTTTTTTAATATATTTAATATACAAAACCAGTGGAGATTAATTAATATAATGTTTCATATTACTATACATGTCAAAGGTGTCGATCCCGTCCGACTTATATGAGTTGGCTCATTATAAGTTGAGTTGAAAATGAGTGAACACAATCCGACTTATTTTATGGTGAGTCAGAAAATTTGTAACCCAGTTCAATTCATCATGGATGGTGGATTAAATGAGTTGACTTACCAACTCACATAAAAAAATTATTTATTTATTTATTTTTAAGTATTTAAATATTTAAATAATTTTTTAAGCAATCAATGAGATGACCATCACAGTAAAATCAAGAACTTATGTCCTTATTATGTTCATCACTAATATATGATGAATTGTTCCTAAGGAAGTGTCTATATAGTCCAAGAAAACATGACTAATATTACACATTTTCTGTCATGCTATTTAACAAAATATAAATAAAAAAAACTACAAATTTTTGTCATGTTAATTTAGGAAAAGTTGTTTATAAGACGGCTGCTATAATAATTTATTATAAAGATTATAGTTAAAGATTAAAGTATCAACATATATAATTTGTCAATCAAATTAATTAAACATTCAAACTATTCAAATATTATTGAGTAATATTTTAACATTTAAAAATATGAAATTGTGAATCTATATAAATAGGAGTAATAAATAATTATTAAAAAATTTAAAAAAATTAAAAAATGTTAATAGGTTAAATGGATTAATCCACCTTTTATCCAGTTTAAACTCGTTTAATCTTTAAGTTAAGTATGAGTCAAGTTGAGTTTAACCTACTTTTAAAAAAAATGATTTTTTCTTTCAATTCAATTCAAACTCGTAATGAATCGGGTTTCTTCACAAATTGAAACATATTTTTACAACTATAACATTGACAACCTGTTAGTAATTTCTCTGAAAAAACTGTAATCAATATCGCCACAACTCCCCGTCTTTATGACATTTTATTGATTGGATATCTTTACATTTGATATTAACTTTTATTCCCTCGACCAATTAAAAGCTATAATTTGAATTAAATAAATATAAAGAACATGTTTTAAATAATGCTAATAAACATATTTAAAGTAATTACTTTTTACTTATTTATAAGTTCATCTTTCTAAACTTTTATAGATAATGTATCTTCTTTTTTAAATTATAAATTTACCGGATATCTTTCTGTAATCAAACTACACCCTACACAATAATAAGTAAATCATCAAGATTGGTTATATCAAAATATTAATATAGGTAACTCATAATTTATTTTTAATTGATTTTATCTCTTTTATTTGGGGAAGTTTTATATTTCATCTATGCAAATAATAATATAAAAAAGAAATATCAATTATTGCCAGGGAAAGCATAAATATTGTGTAACACACCATATTCTATCTACTAGAATTACTATGTAAATCTTCATCTCCTATTATTTCTACACATATTTTAGGATAACTCAGATAACTATACATGCATTCATTCAAAAGTAAATCAAACATAACTTATTGGTGTCATTCTCTTTGAAACTCGCAGCTATATCAATTTACTCATGTAAACAATACAATCACAAAATATTATCGTACCATCAACAAATAAATTGAATAAATTATTTGAAATTAAAGAATGATAATTCAGACAAAAAAATCTCATACAAACTTAAGGTAACAACATCATCATAGTTTATATTATTTAATAAATTGTTTATATTTTATATATATATATATATATATATATATATATATAACATTAAAAAATCACACATTTATATAATAAAATAGATATATTTTAAGGATTATTAAACATGCTAATGGACCTTATATCCTTTGACTATTTTTTTCTCAATAATTTTTCTATTAGCTAATAAAAATTAAAAAAATGAATACGAGGAATTATAAAAAATATTTTTAAATTTGTGGAGTTGGTATTTTTCTTTTTCATATATTTAGTAGATATTAAAAGATATAAAAGATTGAATCTTATATTTTTGTTAGATAAAAAAAATATTTGAAAATGTTATACTTCCAATGATATCAATAGAAATATTCATTATCATCACACAAACAGTATTACTGAAAACTCCCGAAAATTTCTTAAGAAAAAATTTAAGAGAAAGACAGGAACGGGGAAGCATGAACACTTATAACAAATAATATATGTTAAGAGAACATCTATACTATCGAGGGATGTCTAGGTTCATCCCAAAATGTATGTATTATTTAATTAAAATATTTAATTTATTATTATTATATTAAATAATTTATAAGAACAACATGATCTTTAATACTTTAAATTTTTTATTTTAATTATTATAAGTTAAAAATTATCAGTTTCTTCCAATTGAAAAATTGACGAAATATCGTTTTGGAAAACCGTGAGTTTATACGTAATGTTACTTTTTAAAAGGTAAAAGATTTGTATATAATATCGTATACAAGTAATCTCAATTTCTCATAAAACTCAAAAGAACCTTCTTCCAAACTTCTCAATTTAACTTATATTTTGGTGTATCATATTTCATGATGAAAAATAATTTTTTGACTATTAAATTTTAATAATTTTTTTGTAAATTTTAAATGATATTTTTTAAGTGGTTCACTTGTTTTTTATTTTTTTCATTTTCAATCTTTCAAAATCATTTAGAAAACTACACCTGATATTATAAAAAAAATTTATTAAAATTTAGTAGTTAAAATATCATTATTCTTTCATGATTTATTTTTTCAATAAAAATGTTAAATTTTGTGTTGTACCTCAGTCCACGTTATCGCGTGCTAGATATTCACTTGAAGCTGCCACGTCATTTTGTAGCAATATATAATAATGGTTAGGAAAAATAATTTACATGCTTTATGAACTTTTCTTTTCACACAATCACGGGATCTTACATTAATATAATGATAATTAGTGGCTATAATGGTGTTTACGACACAAGAACCTTGCAATGCGTCTTGATCACAAATTCAGGTCAAAAGTTGTGGCTCCTTCCATTAAAATATTTCAACTTCAATTCACTTCTTAGGTAAAGTTGTGACTTTGAAATGAACCCATATTATCATGTTAGAAGATGAAAAGTAACAATGGAAATGGGATTGAAGACAAATTTTTTGAATTAATGGCCCAGGGAAAACCATGATCAGAAAGTTACAAATTACAAAACATATTATCCATTTTTACATTAATAAGGTGAATCATAATCATACATAATGGAAATATTTTCTCCTTAAATTATACTATCGATCTTTAAATTGTTATAAAATAAAATGTGGATGCATCTCTTTTACATTATATAATGATGAAGCTCAACTTGGTGAAGTATGATATTAAAATTGTTTACTAGAAAGAGTCTGAGTGAACAACGTCTAATCTAAATAATATATTAAGAAAATATTAACCTCATAAGCAAGACAAGAATTAAAACATTTTCAAGGGCCTTAGAAAACAAGATATGAAATTAAAGAATAGTGATAATAATTAAACTTGTGCACAGTCTTCTTCTGCTTGAAGTCATGCATGGAGTCATCTTATCCATGTAATCAATGATCTCCTATAACAAACATTAAAATACTCCTAAAATATCTGAAACAACTTACCTGTTTGCAATTGAAACATGCTTAAAACGTGAAATTCTTAATAAAAGATTAACTAAATGATACTAAGAAAATTGGAAGAAAGAAGTGTGATTAGAGGGAAAGTCAACGTCGCTGCTGTAAACCAGTTGTCATATTAAATTTGAAGGCTTGGCTAGAATCATATTTTCTGACAATTACAAGTAACATCAATTGTTTCATAGCAGGAGGTAAATAAGTCATGTCATAATCGAATCGTGATGTTTGGATTGTTACATTCTTAAATAAAAAGAGTTGCGTCTTGATTAATGGCTATAGCTTTTTACTTAACGATAAATGTTCGATCTTAATAATTGATATTAGATTCAAAGTCATGAGTTTGATTCTTGGTGAATAACTGATTTTATTGATAATTTTCTTAAATTGTTTATATTTCTACTTATTTGCAAAATATAAACTAAATATTTATCCGGACAATTGTTGATGAGAGATTGTTTATCTACTTATTTTTCTTATTTATCATTAACATCTTCAAATAGCTTTACATCAGAGAAATGCAACTAAGCATTATTGAATCATGTAAAGCAAAAGCATTTATAGATATGTTTTTCTTGAATATTGATCAGATGTTCTAAAACTTATGTTATGTTTATGATTGTTTGGAAAATCATGAGAAAGAAGATAAAGAAAAACTCAGTGAATATTTAAAATGAAGTAAGAGGACATGGGCTTCAACGCAAATAAACTAATCCGTTAAATAAAAGTTGGTTGGATAGGCCCATTTAAATAAAACATTATAGGAAAGCCTGACAGGTTCCTTACCTAAGTGCTTGCTTTTCTAAACTTTTCTATATTCTCAATTATGTTTGTTGCTTTTCATAATAGATAGCGTTGGATTAAGATTAATCATTTTTTTTTCAGAAAAAAAAAACTACATAATTTTACTTGAAAACTCATATTTTGTGACCGTCAGAAAAATTAAGGTCATATTTTAAAACTTTTGTAATCATAAAAAGATATAACATGCCATTTTTTTTCTTAAAATAACTTATGATTATTAAAAAAATATGAGTCTGGTTATTGAAACTCGCACTTTTAATATAAAAGATTTTAATTTTTATTGCTTTTTTTAATCATAAATATGAATAATATGATATATTTAATTTGATCAATAATATATACATTTATATTATGTGTCAAACTATTTATAAAAGTTGTATTTATTTTCAATTCAGTTTCACATTAATAGGTGTCATTTTGTATTTTGTTATGACAAAATGTACCAAGATGTAGGGAACTGCCACAAATATATATATATATATATATATATATATATATATATTGAAAACATTTTTTATAACAAAAAGATAATTAAATTATAATTATTGTAGTTTTAAAAAATGTTTAAATTTTAAAAAATATAGTTGAATTTAAAAAAAAAAAGTAATTAAAATTTAAAAATATTATTTAAAATATAAAATTGGTAAACACTTATTCATTCAAGATTAAGCTTTAAAAATAAATTGTGTATACAAAAAAATATATAAAATAAAAACTCTCATTATTAATATTTTAACTTCTAATTAGGTATTGTAAACATTCGCTTAAGTTCGTATTTTGATCTTGAAAGTTTGATGCGGACTTAATTGGGATGCAGACTTATGAAATTTTAAGAATCATATTACAAGATGAAATATTACGAGTCATATAATTCAGTTTGGAATATTATGGGTGTTGTTGGAAATTTGTAGGGATTGTAGAAATATAATATATATATATATATATATATATATATATATATATATATATATATATATATATATATATATATGATAAATATAAGAGATATGTTACATGAAGAACTTGTTATTTTATTTTATTCATATATTTTCTCTATAGATAACAATATGTATATGTAACAAAATATAAAATATAAAGTAGTTGGTCTACACGAAGTTGAAGTTGACCAACACAATATTATCTTCAAATCGTTAGAAAGTGTTAATCTTGATGCCAATGTGTGCCAATGTGAGTGAGTGGAAATATTTTCCTTATTGTTAAATCAAGCTAAGGTGCGCTCTCTTTACCCTTTGTCTCATTTTTCAAAATGGTTAATCAAGTAAATGAATCGAAAATAGTCGTCAAATGACTTTATGTGATTTTTTCTGAAAATAAAGTCACAAAATTATTGATCCGAGAATTTTTTTTCTTTTAAAATGTGGATTTATACGGGATGCAGACTTAAATGAGTGCAGACCTTAAGCGAATGTATACTGTACTTACAAATGAAAAACAAAATATTTAGTATTTGTTTTTCTTCCATAAGTAACCATTGATAATTTTTTTATTTAATATATTTTACCAAAGAATGTGTAAAATGGAAGAAAATTGTAGAAAAACTACATTAATTAGCTCATTCAATTTCGTCTTGCTGAGTTTTTCTATTAATGTTCGGAGTGTAAGATGTGCATATGAACATGCATTTGGAAGGTTATTATAACATAACAGTGCCACAAATCCAGGAATCTTGCAAGTTGCAACAACAAATAAAAAAATAGCTTACGGAAAATGCAGAATATGAAAAAAAAAATTAAGAAATTTGATACGGCATTCTCGACGACAAGTCGTGTTTAAGAAAAAGAAAATGATACGAGAATATTATAGAGCAAGTTCAAAGTTTGAACACGCTGAATATTTTTTTTTTTTATATATTTATTTTATATATATATATATATATATATATATATATATATATATATATATATATATATATATATATATCTAAGACTATTAAATCGAGATATGTATAACTAAATTATAACAACTTCCCTATATGTCATATTCTGTCGTTGATTTTCTTTGGCATGTTGGCAAACATAAAATGTTTTATGGAACATTAATCGTTTGGTGCTTGTGTTTGAGATTTTAACACCTAATTAATCTATTTTCCACTTAATCACCTCATTTTGAAATAAATGACACCTTTTAGTCATATATGAAAGTTGAAGAACAAACCTCCAGACAAATTAAAATGAAATATTAAATCAGTGTGAAGATTTCTGATTGAATTTCATTAATTTCTGAAATGAAATTAGCCTATTTCTCCTTCTCCTAATATTTTAAGTTTGTTTGTATGACTTGTTCATAAAGATTTTTGAAGATAAAAATAGGAAGACAAATTAGTTTTCACACGCATACGTTAAAATTAATATATATAGAGAATTTTCACAAATACATTTTTTAAATTTTACTTTTAATAACTGTATGAATTAATTATAATTTATAGAGGAGTTTATTTTTATTTTTTTCTTACAGTCCTTTATAAATCCCAACCTTAAATTGTGAGCGTCCACTTCATTGATTTAAAATGTTCTACTTTCTTTTTTACAAGTTGAATTAATTAAATTCCACATGTTTTAACCAATAACCAAAATAGAAAATCTCAAAAATTCCTCTTTAATTCTAATACCACATTATATAAATTCCTTCAAGATTAATTTTCACTAAACTTCTTACTTTTTTGAACATTTAACAATATGCATATCTTAAATTTATCGTAAACTTCTGACCAATTTGCTAGAAAATACAAATTTAAGTGTAAGTATATTTATACCTTGTAAAGTTCTAAATTCATTTTTTTTAAATTAGACTAATTCAAATTTGAAAGACAAAACTATAAATTAGCAAAAAACTAAAATGACCGATCACAATTGAGTTTTTTTGTATACCAACTGTAGTGGCCTTTTTTATATGCTCCCAAAAGAGATCCTGTACCATTTTGATTACATTCAGGATATCAAAGGTCGTACAGGCCACCAAACAAATATATTTAATTTGTTTAATAGTATAAAAAGACAAAAGTGATATCTAACTATGGAAAAAAAAAGGAGCATACAAATAACATACACCCAGACACAGAAGGGTTAATTATTTAAAAAAAAAAAAAGGAAAAAGGAAAGATGTAGGAAAGTTGAAGGTTGAGGTTCTAAATCATAGTCATGGTTCAATTGTTTTTCCTAACATATATTTCCTCTTTTTCAAAGATCTTGTACTCAATAAGCTAGAGGATATATTATTGAATAAGATCTGAATTGGGCCAAAGAATCACTTGAGGGGATTGATCCTGGACACAAAATGAACGAAGAGAATCAGCATATAATATTCAGAAGAAGATCATTCGTAGGGAAGTCGAAAAAAAAAAGAGGGCAAGAATGTCTGTTCCAGGTTTATCTCTCCGCTCTTCACTCCCTTTCGAACTCGTCAAGGTTGTCCTTGATTTTATACTATATTTATGTCAGTTCTTTCTATACATATGCTATAGTACACTCAATGAATGTGCGAGGAGGAGAACCATATAATAAGGATTTTCAGTTTACCTTTGTTAAATTCAAATGTTTTATTTTCCTATTGCTTTTATCCTAACTCATTTCAATCTCACCTAGTTGAAACATACCCTATTAAGATTGATGTCTGTATAGTCTTAACTATATCTTACCTTATCAATTTATTATTTAGTTCTATTATGTCATGTTGGACTTTTCAAGGGACGATCATCCTGGAGATACAATACAAATAAGATATTAATCCAACTCAAATAAAAAAGATTGACATCACTCTTAACTCGATTTTAAGACGATCAGTTCATGGATTTTCATCTTTATATGATATTTAACTTATTATTTTTACTCAATATAAAACTTAGACTTACATTTCAATTTCTAATATCATTAAATAAAGTCATTTCATTTTATTTTAGATAAACTATTCAAACTGTTGTAATATTAAGTTAACTTATTGTTAAAATTAATATGAACTTATTTTAGTTATATACTTTGTTTAATATATTTTCATTTTAATATAAATTTAATAGAATTCAGTTAAAAAAACTAATTTTACGCTTTTTCTTTTTATGTTAGGATTAAATTAAACCAAAACTTTAACGAGGAACTGATTACAATTTTCTATGTTAACGAAAAAACATGTTTAATCTGAATAAAAATGATTATCGACACTTTAAAATATTAATATTATTATTCATTTGTGCTTGCTTATCAATGGAAATTAACTTGACACTATTATTATTCTTGGCGTCTTTTTGTGTTTGACATCTTTCTATTTCTATCTACACATAGGCTTTACATTACTACTACGAGGGTTGACCAAACAAGTAGATTAATTTCTATTCGCCGCTAAAGCTACAGTGAAAAGCACGTTTTGCATAACGTGTAATTTAATTTTATTATTGAAACATAAAATGGGTCATATGTAACATCTTATGCAAACTGCTTGTGCGTGAATTGTAGAAATTAAATGTTTAAAAGGGACACGTTGTTAAAAATATTATCTATACCGACAAAAATGTTTGAGTGCGCGGAAATAATTTCTTTTACTAACGGTAATGTGTGAAAGTGTGAAATGTGTATTTAAAATAGAAAAATAAAAACATTGATGATGTTTAATTAGATCAACAAAATTAACCCATATGCATGCATTTTCTAAAACAGGTAATATCTTCAAGAAATCATTAATTATTTTTTAAAATTTATAACTGTTCCGGTCAAAAATTGAATATTTTGTACAGAAGACAAATTTTTTTGAATCTTTTTAACTTAACGTGAAATAAAGACTACACTGAGGTCAGAAAATCTCCCTCCCCTGACCCTGAGGGTTCATATCTTATTTATAGACAAAACAGTTATAAATATCCTAACTGACCAAAATATCTCATATAAAAATATCTTAATAAAATATCAACTAAGCCCATAGACTTTCATGAATCGGGTTGGGCCTTGAACGACCAGGACGGTACAATAACTTATTTCGTGACACTATTTTTAAGTTTATTTTAATATTATGTTATTGTTTTAAAGTTCTCATTTAAATTTCATTTTTTTAAATTAGTTTTTTATATCAAATTAACAAAATGTGTTTAAGAACGTGAGAACCTAAAAATGTGTTATTGATATGTCGGTAACATGATTTAGAGTAAGATATTCACAACACATTTGTTATATACGTAATTACTATTTTTCTTTTTTGTGAATTTGATGCAAAAAAGACTAAATTTATAATTTTAAAAAGAGTAGAATCTAAATAAAATTTTTAAAAATTGTGGAACATATTCAAATCAGTTAAATAGTTTATTCAAGTACACCTAAAATCAGAACAATTGTAAATTGGCCAGATAAAAGATTTCGTCATCAGTTATATAATAGTAACTGCTGGTTAGCTATCCAAAAATCTATATGTAAAAGGTACTTTACTTGGTTAAAATATAGGATAAATAATTTTTTTATCATTCACATTTCGTTGGGTTGGTGTGATTCGGATTTTATAATTTTTCCACCCATTAATCTAAATCAAAAACAATTTATATACAACATGTGTGTAAAGAAGAAAATAAATATCACATTATAAATATTTTAGTTTTAAATATACATTATAGATGTTGTTTAAATACTTGGAGACCAACGGCATCAAATAAAAAAGAAGATAATGAACTAACTAAACTTCAAGCCAGCTTAATTTAGAACTTATTTGGCTTGTGGAGACCTTATATTTAATCAATTATACTCAGTTTAAGAAAAGATAAAACCTTCGCAAGCGTGAGAACTTTAATAATTAAATTAAAAACTAAACAAATTAAAGGATTCATACTGCGCCTACAAGAGAATACCTAAAGATCACAAAGTATCATATTCAGTAAAATATTGTCAAAGCGTGTATGAATCTAGTTAGCTGAACGATGAGAGGTTTAAGTAATACGGATCCTAGAACTGAACCTTAACACTGTTATTGTACAAAAAATTTCCAAACGTAGCTTGTATATGATTGTTTTTAGAATAAAACTTGGATTTGGTGAAATAACAATATTGTACACACGTGCATGTTATTTTAAAGATAGCAATATATATACCAGAAGTTTTATTATAATTGGAGTTGAAATTTTACCTAATGCTCTATTTTTTTTTTTTTTGCATAAATCTTAATGATATTCAATATTAAGAGGAAACTCAAATTAATTTTAAAAACACCTGATCAATAATCTTATACAAGTTTCTTCAATTTCTTTGAATATGTACAATAAATGAGAAAAATTACATTGGCACTTTCTCTTGTTGAAATAAGGATCGGCTAGATTCGATTCACAACGTACCAACCGACAAAGTCAAAGTAGAAAGGGCGAACAAAAATTTGGTATGTAAATGAAACAAGTTTCAAAATAGAGTGTTTAAAATTTGATGATCCATGAAAGTAGTGCAAACACCATGTCCCACAAGATAATATTAACTAATAAGAGAAAGACAAAAGAGCAAAGAAAATAGAAACAAGAACGTTGATATGGCAGGTAAGATGGATTCTTATCTTATGCAGGTGGGGGATTTGAGGATCCTAGGATATATATATTAGTCAAACGGGAATCGATCAGAAACCCTAATTACCAAACCTTTGAGTGCCCCAACCAGATTACGATGAATCCTTTACACCCTACTGATGAGTTGTACTTTGAGATTACAACTGATAATTACTATTCCCTACCAATCCAAACAACCCCTCCAGAAAATCAGATCTTCTACGATCCTGTCATCGATGCTAGTGCTCCCATTCCGAGTACAGCTCAAATGGGCACTACCAAGGGCAAGCAGAGAGAAAAGTTACCAGCTTGGACAAAGGAAGATTATAAGATCACCACCATGGATGAAAACAAGAGGTGGATCCATAGAGAGACCGAGAAACAAAGAAGGCAAGAAATGACGAGGCTTTGCACCGACTTCAGATCTCTTCTGCCTCTTGAATATATTAAGGTAAAACACCATAGCTACACAGTTTTTTACCATTTTTATATCTTTTTCATTTCACTAATATAAGCCATTGAGGGAATTACAATATTATTGAGTAATTAAATTATATCTTGATGACCGTCATCAGGGAAAACGCTCAATTTCTGATCACATGCACGAGGGTACGAAATACATCAAACACCTTGAAAATAAAGTGAAAGAGTTGCAAGCAAAGAGAGACAAGTTGAAGAAGTTGTCCGATTTGAGTCCTGTTGTCTCTGATAGTGAAAGCTTTAGCACTACCCATCTTCCAATATGTGTCATTGTTCATCCTTTTCCAGGAGGTGTTCAGATTAAGTGTAGTTACAGCTTCAGAAAATATGTCTTTCCTTTGTCAAGAGTGATACATATGGTTCTTAAAGAAGGGCTTGATGTGCTCAACTGTACCTCCACCAAAACAGATGACAGCTTCATACACACTATCCGATTAGAGGTTCCATATCGATTAATTATTTTTAAGTTATCAATGAGCATGCATGGCGTATTGTGATGTCTTCAGTTAAAATTTTGATTCTTTCTGTCTTTTCATAATCTTTCTTGAAGGTTCCATATACGATGACTGGGACTGATTACACTGAACTGCAAAGGAAGCTTGTCGCAGCGATATCATCTTCATGTACAAATCTTATATTATGTGCACAAAATTTTCATTTTTTTTTTCGTCTGGTTTTGTCCGAATATTTACATGAGGAAAACTATTTTTTCATACACAGTAGAATCCTTTTATAATAATATACATCTGAATTAATAAATAATAACATTTGTTACAATTGTAGGTTCGGAGGAGATACTATCTGAATCTAAAAACTGCTGATATACTATGAAAGATGTACTGTGTGGTGATATTATTGATCTGGACAATTAGTCGCTGGTTGTCATGATCATTGGAATACTCTGAAGCGAAACCAGTTGAAAGAGTAAAGTTCAGAAATGGTAATGCGGTATTCCATGACCTCGTTTAGTTTCTTTTCTAGTGGAAATCAGAACCATGTCATGCATTGTAGTTGAATGTTTTGCAATCACTTCTGACTAGTAACGTGTTGCATTACTATCTGGTTTTGAATTTAACTGTTTTAAAGGATCATTAGTTCGTAGTATTAAAACTATTTTGGATTTGTGCTGGCTCTAATCAATTTTCTTTATTTATTTTTTTTAATCAGCCAAAGAAGAATGACATATACAAAGATGTATAGAAATTAGAAAGAAACAACCTTGGATATACCCCTAGGATAAAACAGAAAATAGAAATGAATATAAACTCACAATATTATACTAGACCACTCTCAAATACCAGCATTCTGCACTAACAAAAAAATCCGAGAATAATTCGATGTGAACCGTATCTTTTATATCCAACCACATCTATAACCTACGTACCAAGTACCCGTTTGGTTTACCATAATTTGATTAGTTAACACTAGTGACTACAATCATTAGAATTGTATATAACAGCTCAATCAACCGTCAATTAAATAATTTGACTATATATATATATATTAACACTAAACTTTATAATTCTTGCAGCATCTCCTAATTTATCTTTGATTGCAAATGTATGGGAGTTAACTGTGGCATTTGTGTTAAAATTAAGTAAACCCTAATAATTGAGTGGATGTTAATATATCTATAAATAAATTAGTTTCGACATTTTGTTTTGGGTATCCTACACAATTTAAAATGAGTTAAAATGTATTGCATATCAATTGATTGCAATATCTATCAGGGTCCATCATGCATCAAACAACTTGATTTTGATGTATGTGTTAAACTACATGGTATCCCAAATATTATTGAACTATATATTATATTATGTAATGAAATGAATACCCGAAATGGATTTGTAACCACCAAGTATAGACAAAGCAACTTAAATCAGGGAAGCAAAGATATGACAACTAAGGTAATCTTGAGAATGCTTCTTTAAGTACTTCTCCAACAGCATTATTGCAATATTTTATGAACACTGGCTTATTATTAATGAATCTACTTATCTATATTCAATTGAGGAATTAACACATGCTCGGTTAGCATATTAATTTCTGTCATATGATCTTATCCAGACCCCCCTAATCCCAACAACTATAGTATATGCAACATTTTTTTGTTTGGGGACAAGAATACACAAGTTCTTGCCCCGTCAAACCCTATTTTGTTCCCAGATATAATGAACTTATACTTACTTTCCATCATTAAAGTTCGGGATTGCAAAAGTGCCACAAACTTGCATCATTTTCATTATAACTTTTTTTTTAAATTACTAATTTTTCATTTTAAACATTATTATGTTAAGTTTTAGTGAAAATTAAGTATAAAATAATAATAAGCTGAAAGTTAATAAAAACCTAAAGTTATAAATTATTTGAAAATATTTGTATTTATGAAAAGGGCATTAATTTTTGTGACGAAAATACATAAACATCTCATTTTATGTCCTTTGAATAAAAAGTTGTAAGAATCTAAATTTAATTTAAAAAAATATCACTTTACAGTGTATTGCGTGAAAAGGATATAAAATTTATGTAAGAAAAACATAAAAAAGACTTATTGAAATAAATATTTGATAAATTAAAAATAAAAAATTATATGCACTACCTAGATAATGATCGATTTTAGTCATGAAAAAAATAATCACTATAAAAATGAATTTACATATTAATTTATGAACTATTTTTTTTTAACTAAAATAGTTTCAAAAAAATATAATTGGTTTTTAAATTGGTAACTAAAATAGTTTTAAAAAAATATAATTGATTTCTAAATTAATAACTAAAATTATTTCTATTATGAATAGGTCTCTAAATTGATCATTAACATCAGTGACATATCTTCAGCATTCTTGGAAGAGCCAAAATAATATACTAAAAAATTTATATATTTTATTATTATCATTAATATAAAATTTTTGAATATATAGTTTAATATATAGTTATAAAAGAAATCACACATTACAAAAAAAATCTTAAATAATGAAAAAATTTAATGATGAAAAATAAGTAGTCATTATATTGATCAATTTAGATGTCAACTTAGAAACTAAAAATTATTGGTAAGTAAAATAATTTTTATTATGAATAAAAATTTATAATTAATCTCTAAATTTGTAACTAAATAATTTTTATTATGAATTGGTCTCTAAATTGGTCACCAAAATTAACTACCAAGGTTTTGACCACCAAAGAAATTGTTCTTTAAACATATTTTTTGTTACTAAATGAATGGGGAATTGCATATATTACTTTTTGTAGATTTTTTTTTTAAAACTTACTAATTAATCTTCTGTTTATTATCCAATGAGATGAACTTCTTATATCCCACGAATTTGTGAGGAGTATTTCTCGTACATTTTTTTAAAATTTACTAATCAATTTTTTTCTTTCATCCAATGTGATTTATTTCTTGTGTACATTGAATTTGATATAAGTTACACAAATCAACCTTTATTGGTTGCACTAGGTGACTGGCTTGAACAAAAAATAGGTTAAATCATATATGCGATCGATGAACAATGAACAAATGTGTGAGGAACTACATATTACTTTTTGTACATTTTTTTAAACTTACTAATCAATTTCTATTTGTTACCCAATGGAATGTACTTCTTATATACCACAAATGTTTGAGGAAGGAACTGCGTATTACTTTTGGTACAATTTTTAAAAATTTATTAATCAATCTTTTTTTGTCATCATCCAATGGGATGTACTTCTTATGTACATTGGATTTGATTATAAGTTACACAAATCAATCCTTATTGCTTGTACTAGGTGGCTGACTTAAACAAAAATGAGTAAAATCATATCTACGATCTAAGTGGGGAACAATGAATAAATGAGTGAGGAATTGCATATTAGTTTTTGTACATTTTTTTTAAACTTAATAATCAATCTTTTGTTTGTTATTCAATGGGATGTATTTCTTATATATCACGAATTTGTGAGGAGCTGCGTATTTTTTAAAAGTTACTAATCAATCTTTTTATTTTCATCCAATGTGATTTAGTTCTTATGTACATTGAATTTGAATATAAATTACACAAATCAACCCTTATTGCTTGCACTAGGTGGCTGGCTTGAACAAGAAATAAGTTAGATCAGATATGCGATCTAAGTGAGGAACAAGGAACAAATGAATGGGGAACTGCATATTACTTTTTGTACATTTTTTTAAACTTACTAATCAATCTTCTGTTTGTTATCTAATGCGATGTACTTCTTTTATACCACAAATTTATATTTATTGAGGAGATGCGTATTACTTTTCGTATAATTTTTAAAAATTTACTAACTAATATTTTTTTTCATCCAATGGATGTACTTCTTATGTACATTGAATTTGATTATAAGTTACACAAATAACTCTTATTGCTTGCATTAGGTGGCTGACTTGAAAAAAAAAGTTAAATCAGATATACGATCTAAATGGGGAACAATGAACAAATAAGTGAAAAACTGCATATGAGTTTTTTATACATTTTTATAAACTTACTAATCAATCTTATTCCATTTGTTTTCCAATGTACTTTTTATATACCATGAATTTGTGAGAAACTGCGTATTACTTCTTGTACAATGTATTAATCAATCTGTTTTTGTCATCCAATAGGATGTACTTCTTATGTAACTTGAATTTGATTATAAATTACACAATCTTTTTGTCCTCCAATGAGATATATTTCTTATTTACCTTGAATTTGATTATAAATTCCAAAAGTTAAACTTTATTAATGCTGGCCTGAAGAAAATAAAAAAGGTAAAAAATGTTTCACGAGGAGAAGGAAGATGAAAGAAAATATATAAAAGAAAACAGTCGTTCGGAAAAGTTTTTTTCAAAATACATTTCTTATGTTTTAGAAAATGCTTTCCCAAACATATTTCATATATATATATATATATATATATTCTGAAAAGGCATTTTGAGTTCTGGAAAAAAAATTAAAAAATCTCATTCTGAAGAATTTATTCAAAACACATTTCACATCATTCAGAAATTTTATTCGAAAAAACATATTCTGAAAATTTCAATGAAATTTTCATTTAAGAAATTTTATTCTGAAAATATTGCTTCGAAAATTCCGAATAGCTTTCAGTATATATAATTTGGAATTCACTTTTCTTTTATGGAAAATGAAATGATCATTTCAAAAATATGAGAAAGTGCACGAGAATATGGTGGGGTGCAGAAGGCAAAAGCTTATATCGGTCATGATACAAACCCATATTACGAGATAGGATCCAAACCTCTTTTATGATAAAACCAAGACCATAAACATCTATTGCCTAAAAATATCAAACGTTTTAATTTGCTGCATTCATCTAACATAATTTTTGTTGATGCAGCTCAACTTAATTTCTTTTTACCTATGTTAGACAGATCAATTTTTTTTCTCAACAATGGAGAACGTAATTATTTTCAATACTCAAGAACTAATCAGTTTTAATTTGTCTTTTACTTCGTATTATCTTTCGTCACTAAAGTTTGTTTATTTCCAAAACTTAATCCGTGTGCTATAAATATAGTTATTAGAAAAAGCTTTTAAAACGTTGATATGGAATACCAAGAAAAAATATAGAATGCTATTCCAATAATTCAATCTTATCCTTGACCTTATAATAAGATACATTTACATATGATGAATGAGAAAATTACCTACTGAATCTATATTGTACAGGTCATAAATTGACATATTACTTACCTTGATTAGCCAATAATAATTAAGATAATCTATGATGTTCGTAATATAGGATATGAAAACAAGAAAATATGAGGAAAAGCACATTTGGAAAAGTCTAAATGTGAAAAATGTATTGAATACATCAACAAAATTGTACTTTTTTTATTCGGAAAAAGAAATAAAATTATCGGGTGCTAAAATATTACAAGAATTCACACAATAATTAACACATCGAGCCAGAGTCCTTGCTTACAAATTTGAATTAATTATAACAAGATAAAATTTAAGAAGTTGACTCAAAATGAAAGATGATAGAGAGGAATAAAATATGAGAAATTATTGACATATTTAGAAAGTAATTTCAAACAAGTTATTTTAATTATGCGTTAATTACTAATTATATTTATAATTTTTTCTAAACATCATTTATTATTTGGATAATGGAAGGATGATAGAGAGGAATAAAATATGAGAAATTATTGACATATTTAGAAATTAATTTCAAACAAGTTATTTTAATTATGCGTTAATTACTAATTATATTTATAATTTTTTCTAAACATAATTTATTATTTGGATAATGGAAGGATGATAGAGAGGAATAAAATATGAGAAATTATTGACATATTTAGAAATTAATTTCAAACAAGTTATTTTAATTATGCGTTAATTACTAATTATATTTATAATTTTTTCTAAACATAATTTATTATTTGGATAATGGAAGGAAAAAATTATTGATGTCATTACGTGTATACACGAAATTAAAGTATATAAATAGAAAAATCATATTTCTTTTATTTAGTTAAAAATGAGAGAGACATGAAATTTTATTTTAAAACTAAAGAAGTATTTTAATTTTCTCTTTATTTTCTGCTGCATTTTTTTTAACCTTGAAAAAATGAGAAAATTAATGCTAGTATGAAACTATTTCAATCGGACTGTGTGTAGTGGACTGTGTAGTGGACGGAAGTAAAATTAATACAAATAGGACAGAGATATAATAGAAATATTATATTTTATTGTTTCATTCAGAAGAAAAAAAAAACTTTTAGGGGAAAATTAGAAAATATTAATTTTTTAAATTAAAATGAAATGGGATTTTTTTTGTTTAGAATATAACACAATTTTGAAGAATATAAGGAAGATTATGTTAAGGAAAGTACATATATGAAAAATTACATTTTTAATTAGTATAAATATTTTCAGATAATTTATTTTGTCATTCGTCTAAATAATTCGTCTTCTTTTTGTATAATTACTCGTATAGTACCCAGTTTGGAGCTAATGTGTCAAATAGGTACCCGATTTTAAAAAAAGTGTCAATTACATCTCAACTTTTGAAATTTGCTTCAATTAGGTCCCTTTCAGACAGAGTTGACTAACGCCGTTAGTCAACGTGCCACATGTCAATCTGTGGTTTTTTTATTTTTTTAAAAAAATTTTAATTTTTTTAATTTTTTTTAAAAAAATAAAAATGTCATGTGTCAAGGTCCTGTGTGTGACACGTGGCATTGTCAGTGCCACGTGGCATTGTAATACCACGTGTCAGTGTCACTATCAGATGTCATTATGTTGATTTCGATTTAGTCCCCATATATGTCTTTTTGTTTCAATTTAGTACCTAAGTATGTCTATGTGATTCAATTTTGTCCCAATTTTTTTTTAATAATTAAAATATTTTTGTAATCCATTTTTTATAAGATTAAAAATAATTAAGTATAAATATTTTTACAAAATTAAGTACTAATATTTATAATATTTATAATATTTATTAAGTACTCATGTTTTGTTAATTTTTATTTTTTTTTCAAAATAGAACAATATTGTCTCTTACTAATTTTAAATCAAAATTTCTATTGGTATGAATGTTATACTATTTTTTTTATTAAAAATGACTTAATAAAATGACTTTTACTACTAAATTTTAATATAAATATCAAATACTTTTTTTTTGTAAAACTTTTATACTTAATTACTTTTAATTTTATACAAAAATATTTTAATTATTAAAAAATATTAGGTCAAAATTGAATCAAATACACATAAGTAGGTACTAAATTGAAACGAAAAAACATAGATGAGGACTAAATCGAAATCAACACAATGACATCTGATAGTGATACTGACATGTGGCATTGCAATGCCACGTGGTACTGATAATGCCACATGTCACACACAGGGACTTGACACGTGGCATTTTTATTTTTTTTTTTAAAAATTAAAAAAAAATTAAATAAAAAAATACTGATTGACACGTGGTACGTTGACTAACGGCGTTAGTCAACTCTGTTTGAAAGAGACCTAATTGAAACAATATTTAAAAATTAGGATGCAATTGACACTTTTTTAAAACCGGGTACCTGTTTGACACACTAACCCCAAACTGGGTACTATACGAGTAATTAAACCCTTCTTTTTTATATTATATTTTTATCCATTCAAACTAATACACCTTTTCCACTCTATTTGTATCATTTTATTTTATTTTACTTTATATTATTTTCATTGTTAATAAAAAAAATGGAACGGGGTTACATAATTTGTTCGAAACTCGGATTTTTAAAAAATAAAGTGAAAGGATGTTAATAATTTTTAATAGCTGCAATTAATATATTGGTAAAGTATACCACGATGTTTATTTTTTAAGTACTATATACTGCTAAAATATCTTATTAAGGTAAAGATTATATATATTTTCACGTCACATTAAATTCATGCTACTATTACAAGTTCACTCCCACCTACTATTACAAGCTCAATGATAGAGATGACAAATAAATATCTTCTGTGAGTATTATCCGAATTTGTTCTCGTTTTAATGGAGAATTTTCACATTGACTGGATATGGATATGAGAAATCCCCCTGACTTTTTCGATTGGTAGAGTGATGGGTATGAAAATGTACATATCGCTATCATAATACTTGTCCCCACCATTTATTTCTCATTGTTTAAATTATTAAAATATTCACAATTAATTAAGTAACTATATATATATATATATATACTTTCTATTTTTTTATTTCTCTTAGTTATTTGGTCTGTCATGAAAGTCATTTGCATCTCCAATATATTTTTCTTCTTATCATAACCTTTATATAATTATGTTAAAATGATGTATATCAATTAAAAAATAAAGTTATGTCTCACATTTGAATATTTCTATTATTTTTTAATATGTTTATTTATTGTAGATTTTCTTTTCACATGAAAATGTTTAATATTCTCGATTTCAGTGTTCATAATATAAACCTTTCACTTACTAGGTAATATAAAAAAAATTACTTATTATTATTCATTTTTGTTTCATTTGAATAACTCTTTTGTTTCACTAAAATAATTTTTCGTTATTTCTAAACCATTGAGTATATATTTTGATATTTGAAAAGTTTTCTTATATCTCTAAAATATTTTTCATCTTATCATACCCTTAATTATACATTTATTTTTCTTTGTGCGATTTCTTTCGATAGTCTCTCAAATTGTTTTTAAGACACACATTTGTTAATTTTTTAATATTTTTATTTGTTGTTTTTTTCATCATGTAGAATATTATTTCGATATATTTTATCTAATTACTTTTTATTTTCTAACTCATTATCAATCGTACTCAAATTTTCTCACTATAACTGTATAAATAACTTTTATTTACTACAATATAAAAATTTAATGTAATTGTCATGAATAACTTTTTATCACCATCCAACATATATTGGAGTTCAAAAGATACAAGATCTATGTCAAAATTTTATTATTATGTTTATTAGTTGTTCTTTCGTCATTTTAATCAAATGATGTATTATAACTTTTATTAGTGTATAAAAAAGAGATTCATTAGAATTTAAAAATTTGAAGTAAATAAACATTTAAAATATATTTTAATTTTAATATTTGTTTTCCTTTTATTTTTTTTAAAAATATTTTTAAATTTTATCAACTAAGTTTCATTAATGTTTGCAAATTTAATAAATGTTTTGGTTTTCATGAAATTTTATTTGGTATTCTAATCTAAAATGTCAATAATTATAATTTATTTCAAAGTATTTGATATCGAAGAAACAATCATTCTCTTAATATTGAATATTTGATAATATTATATTTCCTTTACAATAATTTTTTATTATTTTATAAAAATTAATTAAAATTAATATTGAAGTAGTAAGAAAACGGGTACAAGTATGGATACGAAATTATACTGGTTAAGGATATGGATGGGATAAAAATTTGAAACCCGTTAAATTTGAGTATGAGGATGAAGATGAATTTTTTCTAAGGTTAAATATATTTTTGGTCCCTTAACTTTTAGTTTAGTGAAAATTAGAATTAGTCTTTCTTTGATACTTTAGACCAATCTAGTTTCTCATCTTTAATAAATGGGTGAGTTTAGTCATTTTAACCAAATTTTGCTAAGTTTATTTGATATTTTAAATACGTTTTTAAGTAAACATTGAAGCGGCCAAAATGAGTTAAATGATGTAAACAACTCAAATACTATCATGAAATGCGTTTAAAACGTTAAATAAACTTGAAAAAATTTGGTTAAAAAAACTAAATACATACATTTCCAAAATTAATGAACTAAATTAGTTTAAAATTTTAATAAAAAATTATTTCTAATTTCCACAAAAAATTAAGAAAACAAAAACATATTTCACCCTTTATAAATTAGCATAACACGTACCGCACCTTGTCGATCCCTGCTCAAAAGGAACAACATTAATGTCATCGGTAATTGTTTTATTATTGTAATAGCTTTAATGCACAACGGTCTTCCTTTTTGCAGTCAAACAGTATATTTATAGGATAGTTTAGTTTTCAAGTAGGGTGGTTTAAATTTAATAGTATCTTTATCAATTTAAATTAAATTACACGCAATGTTTTCTGTGTTAATTTAAACAATTTCTTAAACAAATATTCTCTTTATTTTCGTGCGGCCCAATGCTTATTATAATGAAGATATAATTTGACAGATTAAACCTTAAAAAACAGGTTCAGATAAGAACAACAACGAAATGATCAACTAAAAGCTAATGATAAAACTGTTTTCAGTAATTTTATTTTAGAAAAAATTGTATTGCTTACATCAAACTCCTCATTGGACCCCAATTTTCATAGAACTTGTCCCAAAAGCACAATTATGGACTATTCTTTTCTTATTATGAACGAGCAATTGCTAACCGTCTCTGATTAAGACTTTTTGTCAACTAGTTACAACCCCAACATATTTTACACTTTCATTAGCTTTGTACCACCATTTTTAAATTGTTCTACTAGAAAGAACCAAACAATTACCTATACTTTGATTGCTTGCATCATTATCCTTTTAAATTACCATTAATACAATATATACAGAAGCAATTACATTTTTCTCAAAAAATATATTATCTGAAATAAGATAGTTGATTTATCGAGGAAACATAAAAAAAAAAGGAGTAAATTAAAAAAGTTGTAAAAATTTAAGGCAAGAATCACATAACTCTTGAATAAAACGTTGAAGAATGTGTTCCTCCGACAGGAATATATATAAAGGTGTGAAATTTTCAATGGAAATTTGGGTTGAGAAAAGCTTGTAAACACTAGCATACACCCATTTGATTATATAATACTCACTGAATTCGGTTCTGTTCAAAGTCCTTGACTTCCAAGGCAGCAGCCATTTGTCGTAATCTTATTACTTCTTAATTCTTATATTGTTTCTTTGCATTTGCCGATATCTTTTGGTTCTTTCCTCTCAAATCTATTTTTTCTCTTCTTCCCACTTTCCCTCGAAATTTTCCGTCAATTTTCCAGTTGTGAATTCCTAGAGAGACAAAGAAATGAAGTTTAAATGTTTCAGCTGTTTTCTTTGTGATAAAGAGCAATCCGAGATGCAGTAAGCATTCATCAAATTAATTCATATCATGTCCACAAATTTGTGATGATAATCGTCCATATTTTGAGTTACGTATTTTATTTTTCTGCAGAAACGGCAGAGAGAAGAAGAAAAGGGACTATCCATGGGAAATATACACCTTGAAGGAATTGCTTCGTGCAACAAATAATTTTCATCAAGATAACAAGATAGGAGAGGGTGGCTTTGGAAGTGTTTATTGGGGTCGAACAAGTAAAGGCGTTGAGGCAATTATATTCATACAGATATATAATATATTTCTTTAAAATTTTGAGTATTTGATTTATTTCCGATAAACCTTGTCTTAATTTGAAGTATGAGATATTTGTTTGTAATGTATTGTAATGAACGAACTTTGCAGATCGCAGTAAAGCGGTTGAAGACGATGACTGCAAAGGCAGAGATGGAGTTTGCGGTGGAAGTGGAAGTACTGGGAAGGGTGAGGCATAAGAATTTGTTGGGGTTGCGTGGATTCTATGCAGGAGGTGATGAAAGGTTGATTGTGTATGATTACATGCCTAATCACAGTTTGCTGAATCATTTGCATGGTCAACTTGCCAAAGATTGTTTGTTAGATTGGCCTAGAAGAATGAACATAGCAATTGGAGCAGCTGAAGGCTTGGTGTATGTGCTCCTTTCACCTCTCATTAATCCTTAAACTTGTTTGTTTGAGATTATATATGACATTGAAATCATTAAACTATGTGTTTTTGTTTGGTTAAGGTATTTGCACCACGAGGCAAATCCTCACATCATTCATAGAGACATAAAGGCAAGCAATGTTCTTTTGGACTCTGAATTTGAAGCGAAGGTTGCTGATTTTGGGTTTGCTAAGCTGATACCAGAGGGTGTGAGCCATCTGACAACAAGGGTTAAAGGCACTCTTGGATATTTGGCTCCAGAATATGCCATGTGGGGGAAGGTTTCTGAGAGCTGTGATGTTTACAGTTTTGGGATTTTGCTTTTGGAGATTGTGAGTGCCAAGAAGCCAATTGAGAAACTCCAAGGAGGAGTGAAAAGGGATATAGTTCAGTGGGTTACACCTCATGTTCAAAAGGGTAACTTCACTCATATTGTTGATTCAAAATTAAAGGGACGATTTGATTTAGAGCAGTTGAAATCTGTGATCATGATAGCTGTAAGGTGCACAGAAAGTAATCCAGAAAAAAGGCCTAGCATGGTAGAGGTGGTGGAGTGGCTCAAGGGTGGCATTGGAAGAAGAAAAGAGATTCTTCCAACTTTAAGTCACACCAATGGAGATGATAAATATGAAGAAAACTACGGAGAGATTAGAAGAACACAGTCCAGGTTGAAAATACCAAGTGATGATGATAAACTTAGAATAAGATAAACTCTTGCTTTGTAACTGAAATTTTTAATAATTCTTCTTATTAATCACGGAATCAGTGATGGATATTCAATATATTTGGTGAAAAGTTGTTAATTTCATAGTGTTGTGTATTTTTACTACCCAGTACTACAATTGTTACAACTCGTATATATATTTTCCCATTTTATTTCTCATAATAACAATTTATTTCACGTTTTTCTTTTCTTTTCTACCAAATTTTGCTATAAAAATTTTAAATAAAAAATATCATCATTTTATCTTATTTACAAATGTTTGTGTATTTACTGGCTGATATGTTCATATCATTATTTTACCATCTCTTATATTCTAAAATGTTGTTTTCATGACTATGTAACACACACACGCAATGAATATAATAAGCAATAGACAACACATACCTGCTAAAGTATGCTTAATTTATAATATTTTAATGGATCCTTGTGTGAATGGACATAAATTAGTTAGATCTAAAATACTTAATTCCAGACTAGAGTTCCTTATCTTATTTTAATGTATAATAATTTTATTTAGATGGGATTATGAAATGATATAATTTTGTGGTAATAACATTATTTAGATCTTATACAATACTATTTATAATAATAAAGAACCATTTTTAAAGACATTATCTCTTCAAAATGTTTAAGAATACAACTTACAAGCAGAATAAACACAAGAATGTTATTTAGTACCAATTGTTTATATTTGGACAAAATTATTAATGGATTAGCTTTTTTTTGTTTAATGACAATAGAGAGTAGAACAAATCATAGGACGGGGTATAATAAAAAATCCATCATTTATTTTTAAATTTTTTATACTTGAAGAAAAAAGAAAAAAAGCAAATAATTAATATTTTTACAATAAAAACTAAACTGGCATGAGAGTGCTCGGCAAATGAAATACAGTAGTGGTGTTTACAGGAATGAGCGATTCTTAAATTTGATTTCATTCAAGTCAATATAACAAGTTCGGGTTTCTTTTTATTATTTGGGTCAAATTCAACTATTTTTGTCCAAGTCATTCCGTATATTTTGGGTCACGAACTTGAATTTTAATACCAAATTGTCACGTTCATATATATATATATATATATATATATATATATATATATATATATATATATATATATATATATATATATATATATATATATAATATTTATTTAAGTTTGCATATTAATTTAGAAAATTTAATGCAAATTTAATTGGGGTGTAGAATTATGAAATTTTAAAAGATATAAGTTACATGGAGGAACTTATTACTGTATTTTATTCATATTCTCTTTTTCTATATATAACAAAATGTATAAGAATATAAAATATTTACAATATCTCAATTTTGATTTCTTAATTCTAAAATAGTAATTAATTTTTAAAATTGAAAAATATTTTTTAGGAAAATATTTCTTAAAAACTAATTTTAAAAAAATTTATTAAATAAATATTCTCAAAATGAGTCATATAATAAATCCTATAAGAGATCAAGCAAATCATGAATGAGATTGTCTACATGAGCCTATGATTAAATTTGATTATAGCAAATTTGCAATCGGTATGGAAGAAGTTGAAGTTAACAAATGTAATGTCATCTTTAAATCATGAGAAAGTGTTATTAACATTGATATCAATATGAGCAAGCTGAAGAATTCCCCTTAGTTATTACCTAAAATATGTTAAATCAAGTTCAAGGTACGTTATTCACTCTTAATCGCATTTTACATTTTACAAAATGGTTAATAGCAATCACACAACGAATCAAAAATAGTTGTCAAATGATTTTATATGTTTTTTTTGTTGAAAATAAAGTCGCAAAATTATTGATCCGAGAATTTCGCTTTTCCAAATGCAGATTTAGACAAAATGCGGGCTTAAATAAGTGTAAACTTAAGCGAATGTCTAATATATTTCTCTTTTTTGTATCCACATTTTATAATTCAAATTATATTCTTTATAATATAATTATTTGTTAAATTTTTAAAAATTAATTATTTCTTTTACACGTTTCCTATAAAACTGTTTATTTTTTCTCATTTTTTTTTCTTATTGTATTATTTTCTCATCTTCTCTCAATTCATTTTTTTTATTTTTAATAAATATAAATTTATTTTATATATTAGATTAATAACATTACAATATCATTATCTATTTATATAATAATTTTATGTATACATAAAATGCATACATGCAAGTACGATAATTTATCGCTGGTATATATGAGGTTACTCAATCTTTGAATATATTGTTTTAAACATTTTTTCTCGTCACCAACATCAAATTTTTTGACGGAGAAAAAAATCTTATGAGAGTGATAAAGAAGAATACAAAAAATGACTGAGTGAAATAAATAGTGTTTTTTAAAATAAAATGTGACCGGAGATAATTTTTTGCTCTAGCAATCTTGCAGTCTTCGTGATTATGGTGAGCGTTGTGATATTTTGATCCAACTATTTGTTTATTTTGAATATTAAAACTTATAAAATAATATGTTATTCTAATATTTTTATAATGTTTTATTATTTAATTAATATATTTATTAATCTATGGTCAATTCTACACAATTGAAATCAATAGCCGCGATCTAGTGGTTGGATTTGTGTAACTGGTTTTAGAGTCCAAATCTTACCATCCTTATTCTACGGAGAAAATAAATAAGTCTCAATTTGTCTACGTGGGTGCCAACTTTAAATTAGACTAAAACATTATTTGTGAATTTTTTCTTTTGTCCTGTACCTGGCGTCAACCACAGACGCACCCAGGACCACGTTGCAGAAGCTCCAAGTAGACACCACTTTCCTTCACTTATCTAACATCAGATTCTACTAAAATTAAATAATAGATGTGTACGTACTTTTGCATGTATATACATAAACATCTCATTTTGCGAAACTATAACGTTTTCCTATTATATAACACTCCGTTTCAACTTTGAAGCAGACAATCAGGAATTTATATCAGCCATGACACTACTCACAATGGTTACTGCGTTCTCCATATATCTGATTCTCATCCATGCATCAATGCTTGCTAACTCAGCCATGGATCCCTACAAAGCCCTCAACATCATCCTCAACCCAAACGGCACCCTCACACGCTTAAGCATTCCGCCGCAAAGCCCTCCCTCACCAGATCCCTCGCTCCCTACACCGGT
>Ga0214542_1002524_pt1 | contig 37752 bp, 40 predicted proteins | sample CNSS1metaG_FD_160096 | JGI IMG/M metagenome (GOLD analysis project Ga0214542, IMG submission 160096) | Root nodule microbial communities from cowpea collected in UCLA plant growth center, Los Angeles, California, USA - CNSS1 | ecosystem: Host-associated > Plants > Roots > Nodule | place: USA...
ATAGTAAAATATATATATATATATATATATATATATATATATATATACTTAGACAAGCATAACAAATAGGGGGATTTTTTCTTAGCACAAATTATGAGTGCACTCTTTGGGAGATAAAATTGTACATTGCAAATATACATCCAAAAAGAGAGGAACAGAAAAAAAAAAAAAAGAGAAATCAAAGAAAATAGAAGGAAATGAGTAGTACGAGATAAGGGAGCTCTAAGAGGTAAGTGTCGTGTCTTGAACCTTGAGTATTTGCGTGAGCTGGAGCTTGATTTGATGTGTGTGAAATTTATGGTGTGTTGTTAAATGCTTGAAGGAATGAACATGACGTAATTGTGTGAGTTTAATTCATTTTATCTGCCTTTGTTAAAACATTTTATTGTTCCAATATTGTTATTGCTTCAATGAGTGTTGGGAAATAGTTTAAACATCAACTTCATTCTCAACCATTCATCTGTGTTTTTCCTCTCCTTTCCCCTGACCACCATAACCATTATCTTCTTCCTCGCTACACTCAAAGCGGACTTTAAGCCTCTCTTCTAACCCCACTCATTTTCTTTCCCATTCCACTACACACGAGGCATAAACTCTACATTCTGCTACATCAAGTCAAAAGCACACATACTCAATCCATTTTCACCCCACTCATCATCACTCACTCGGCTTCACCCTTCCTCTTCGCTCACCCTTATTTTCATCATTCACCTCCATAAAAACCAGATAGAATATAAACCACAAACCAGAATCCACACACGACCATATTCAACACCCATTCACGACACAGAACCATCAAGAATCGGAAAGAGAAACAAAAGAAAAGAGGAATAATCGTTGAACTTCGAATATGATATTGGTGGTGGTGCCATTGCATTACGGTTGCAACGATAACCCTAATATGGCCATGGCGTCAACTCCAATTTTGATAACCAACATCGTCACTAAAGGTGCATTTGTTCGGTCCTGGAGAGCTTGTGGATGAGAGGAGAAGTCGCGCCCCCTGTTTGCACTAGCGGCGCTAGCAATACTATCGACGGTGACGGGAAGGCCGACGATAAATTTGAGGCAGTGGAGTGAATCCTAGAAGGAGGTTGTTGGGCAATGACGAGTGAAAGGGTTCTTATATAGAGAGACAAGGTTTGCCTCTTGATTGATTGATGAGCAGTTAGGGTTTAGGTTCATGTTCCATAAACACATCTCACATTGGGCTGATCAAGCATCTCAGCCCACCCCTTATTCGTGCACCTCCTATTTTTATCCTGCACCCCCATATGTGGACTGTGTTAACTGTTTTCGGCACCCCTCAAATTGCTACATACACAACATGTCTTACTTTTGGGCTGGACATTACTTCGTACACCCCCATAATTGTTAACCCCACACCACATGTTTTTAATTGGTCTTGTTTTGGGTCTGATTGCATTTGATCACTGCCTCCCCTTTTGTTCATTGTACACACGCCACCTAATTTTATTTCATACGCCTATGTTGCACTTTGCAGACCTCACATTAAATTCTAACTACACCACACATTTAAAATTTTAATCTATTTTTAGCCCTCTTTTAATTATACATCATCCTTTTTCACATACTTTCTTTTCAAAAAGTAAAAATTAAAACATAAAATTTTTTTTTTCTGTTTCTCTTTTGGTGTTTGTCCTAATGCTTGAGTCATGTGACGCTGGTTTTTAAAATATTCCAAAATACCAAAAAAATATAAAACTTAAAAAAAAATTAAAAATATAAACACTTTCAAATATCCTTTTAAGAACTACGTGATCCTTGGTTCTCCATCAAGAATGGAGATACGTAGGAGCATGGCCAGCCTTCATCTGATTCACCTTAAAAATATCCAACCATTTTCCAAATTGATTTCTAAATAATTTTCTATTAAGAACTACGTGATCCTTGATTCTCCATCGTGAATGGAGATACGCAGGAGAAAGGCTAGTCCTTGTCATATTCACCTCTCAAAAAAACCAAAAAATATTTTTGTTTCATTTTAGTATCATTGTCTTATTATTTTAGGGAAAAATTAACATTTTGAAAACCACATCAACTTTGCATGTTTAATTAAAGGTACCGCCCTCAGACTGGCGTTGTAGGGTGCTAACACCTTCCGTACGCATAATCGACTTTCGAACCCAAAAAATTGTTTTTCACAGACTTGATTTATCTTCATGGTTTCCCATAGCTTTCTAGAATAAATTATGGAGGCAACTCCAAAATCTCTTTTTCAAACTCGTTTATCTTTTGGTTTGTCGTCCTGTCGCGATCTCAATTGCGATAGATATTAAATACTTTCCTTCAAGTTATACATGAATTTGACCATGCATGGATTACTGAGGTAATGAAAGTGTAGCCACCAATGAAATACGCCAGATTCGGTGGTGGGGATCGTAATGAGAGAAAGATTCAGTGGTAGCATGAAAAATGAGAAAGGTGCAGTAGGGGTAAGGACTTTGTGAGTTAGTGATTTTGCTCTTCTTGGATTCAACTGTTCTGATGCAAATAGAATAACATGTAATGATAGTAGTTTGTTTATGCTTCATCATATTCTTATGGTGAAGGATGAACAAGTATTGAAGGAAGATACAAAAGAGGTAACTTTCAATATAAATGGTTATAATAAAGAGTTTAATTGCTTAAACTTTGTTTATTGATTGAATCCTTAGTTCCTAATGTAATATGCATATTCTTTATGCATCATTTATATGACTCATGGCCATTGTATGTTATTTTCAAGTATCGCTTTGGTTTTTATATTTTGTTATCGAATGGGAATTGATTTCTTCTATGGGTTTTGCTTTCCACTAGAGTAATGAGATGTTGGGTGTTAAAAGTTTCTTCTTGTTTTTGTCGTTGTTATGATATGATGATGGTTAATGGTTTGTATTTGATTAATGGAAAAGTGAAATTGAAATGTAATGATTTTTAGTTTCTCTTTGTTTGTTTGTTATTTGTGTGATGGAAGCGTTAGAGATAAATAGGTTACTGTCTGATTTAATATTTGTGTTTATTGTTATGGATCAATGGCTTGGTAAGTTGTTAAGGATGGTGTTTATTTTGTTGAATAGTTTTGAAGATTCTTATACTTCACTAGCTAATAGAGATATGTTGTTTAACACATGTGTAGGTGTTCACTTATTATTACTACATTTCCTCTACTTTATGAAAGGAATGTAGAGCAAAAGCCAAATTTCAATGTTTTATGAGGACTCATCATGATTTATATTTTCTTAATACAATAGAAGCTAATTATATCATGTAGCCAAGTAATAAGAATCACTATATAATTAGATATTGTGCTTTTCAACTACGAAATGGAAGTAACGTTTATTGAATGAGTTTTATACTATATGGGCTACCTATTATGAGCTAGTTGTTACTTGTACCTAAAATGTAATTTGTAAAATATTCAAGTTTCTCCTTGGCTACCTATTATGAGCTAGTTGTTACTTGTACCTAAAATGTAATTTGTAAAATATTCAAGTTTCTCCTTGGCATGATATTCCATTGTGATCGGGTGATGATATCTTCAAATTCATTATAAAGATTCTTCAAGAATCTAGTGCAAAGATGGAGGTTGTAATTGACGAGGCTTTGACTCCCATAAAGCAAGATACAAAAAAGGAATGCATACAATTTTTGAGCTCATATTATTCCTTTCTTATTCTAAATTACATTATTTGTCTTTGGAAGTTCATTTTTAACATTAATCCATTCTCTACATTATTTTATTGCTTTATTGTCGACATAAATGTGGTACGATATTTGTTGTTCAGTTTTATCTATCTACTACCATAAGTCTACTACTTTTAGGGTTCAATACCCATTGCTGACCTTTGATAATTACCCTTCCTACTTAGATGTCATTTTCATGTTAGTTTTTTTTATCTTTAATAGTTGAAGCATTTTGCATCTCTCATTCATCACATCCTTGGTTTCCTTTATTGTGTTTGGTTGAACTAGGTAGATTGATTTGGTTCCATTTTAGACTATTCTAAGACATATCTTATTCATGTTCTCTATCTACAATATAAATTTGAACTATGGCTTACTTCCATAAACATGGGAAGATCCATCTTTTGCAAACTCTGAAGTAGAAGGAGCACTGGGAGATAACGATCTAGGTATTCAATTAATCTTATCTTTACCGTAATTCTATGTTAGGAATACAACACAATATGTGTCAAACCATTGCAATTCTGCATTTGATGTTGTTGAAATTGGTGAAAGACAAAGGAAAATAGGTGAGGTTCTCAAGGTCAAACCCTTGGGTGCATTAGCCATGATTAGTGCATTTGTTTTTATTATTAGAACTTAAAGCCAACATAAACTCATCAACTTGATTTTTATTTGATTCCTTGTTAATAATTTTGACATTGAAGCAAGTTTAAAGGTGTATTTTGAAGCAATTTTAGGAATTTGTGTGGGCTAAGCCGACGCTACATTAACGTTAATGCGTTAAATATTAAAATATTCTTAGTTTGTGTCGTATCAAGGGTGGGCTTAGTAGACTGATGAGTCATTATTTTCCCTTATTCTATTGCCTTTGTGTGCCCATCTTGATGAGGTTTTAGAGCTTAATTGTTTATTGTTAGTGTATTTTCATCTATTGATCTTCATTGGGCCATTATTTGAATTTTGATTAATTTGACATTAATTGGTTTAATTTTAGTTTCTAATTATTTTTAGGTATTTTTTGAAGTAATTTTGGAGCTTAGATGCTAATTTAAGGTGAAAAGAGAATTATCACATCATTCCCACATCACTGCTACATCTACACCGTGTTAATTAGCTTGTCCACGTCATTGGGCCAACATTTTGGGCTCATAGTGGCATTTTTGTAATTATGCACTCCATAATGTGTGGTAGAACCCCTTAGGTATTGCACTTTTATAGTTCTTCGAAGACCATTGAAGGAGACACTCCATTTTTCACGGTTCTGTAGATTGGAACAACACCCAAGTTGGGGGTTTCCATGTTTTCCTCTCTTGTTTAAGTTTTGTGCACATTGGTTTATGATTTTAGTCTTCCTCTCTTCTCTATAATCATGTATTTTTTTTTGTTTGAGTTTTAATTCGAATCCCATGGAGAACTGATTGTACATTGATTCCTTAAAAAGAATGGAATGAACCCTTAAGATTGTTGTTCGTTTTTGAGTTTTGTTTTGTTTGCCCTTCTTCAGGTTGCTTTTTGATGGTTAAACACAAAATTTATGTAGGCTTAATCTCAATCTTGTGTTTGTGCACCTTAATCGTTTTGTATTCATGTTTAATCTATGGGTGTTAATATTTGAAGTGTGGTTTGCTTAATGGCACATAGAACTAGTATTAATTTTAGCGTAGTTGATTAATTACGGGTTTCATGAGAGCAAACAAGACACAATAATTATTTTTGTAATCTGTGATTGGTGGATTTCCAGTTGAATCAAAGAATCAATGTCGTTTTTAGTACTGTTTTATCAATTCTACAATTACTTTTTATTTCTATGTTGAATTTTTGAAACTACCAACCCCCCCGCTTTGTGTTGTGTTTGCGTCTGGACCCTTTGAATGAAAGTATTGGTCACTAGGAGACGACCTTAGGTTAACTCCTAAGTACTACATTCTGGAATTACATTTTATTTTGTGTTGAATTTTTGAAATTGCCAACCCCCTTTGTGTTGTGTTTGCATCTGGACCCCTTGAATGAAAGTATTGGTTACTTGGAGACGACCTTGGGTTTAGTCCCAAGTACTACATTCACATTGTTTAATTTGGTCAGATACGACCTCAATCAGATTTGGTGCTGTTGTCGGGGACCAAAATTTTCATTTAAAGTTATTTTCAATGTTGTTGTCTTGTGTTATGTTTTGTGTGTGTGTTGTTTCGTGATATGTGGGTTAAATGTGGTTGATGTTCATTGTTATGTTCGTGATATTCTTCTGTTTAGTGCTTCCATTTTGGTGTTTCAGTTTCAGTGAGTATGTTGTTGTTTGAGTCATTCTAGTAGTAGTTGTAGTAGAAAAATTATTTAGTTTTTCATCAAAATTTCAAACGACCATAACTTTTGCTCCGGTTTTTGAAAGAGGGCAAATTTTATATGCATTTGGGATAAGATTTAATTTTCTTTGCTATGCCTCCACTCAATCATGTAGGCGATTTCAAAAATCTCAAAATAAAGCCATTTTCCTATTTTAATGATTTTTTCTTAGTTTTTCCTATTTTCAATCAAACAATGTGTGTTTTTGTTTGTGTAGTTAAGGTTCGAATTTAGGCTTCAAATTTTTTGTCATACATGTTTACGATTTTAGGGTGTTTTTCAAAAATTTTAAGGTTAATCTAAGGTACTTCAGTTTTATACCATTTTTACCCTTGAGGTTGACTTTGACTTTTTGTTAACTTTTGCTGTTTAGATTGATTGGTGCATGACTAGGGGGAATCTTGGTATATTACAAACATTAGATCATGAAATTGATAGGATCTTCCATAGAGGAGTTAGACATCATAGGAATCCATCTTTACATCCTGAATATTATATGACTTTTCCTAATTTTCCTAATACTCTTGGTAGTCCTAATTCTAAACATTCTGTGCATACTCAACATTTTGAGCATTCTGATCATTCTGAGCATTAGCATCATTTTGATTTTCATTTTCATACTGATAACATGGCTAAACATATACCTCCACCTCATGAGAGGACATTGAGTGAGTTGACTTCACCTAAGTGTGTTGTAGGCGAGAACCCATGCAAGCATATAAAGAAATTTCAAGTTGTATGTTCCACCATGAAGCCTGCAGATGTATAAGAAGATCATGTGTACTTGAAGGTTTTTCCTCACTCCTAGGAGGGTAATGCACAACCACCTCCTCAACAACAACAAAAAGTAGTTGGTGCATGTAATGACCATTCAAAATATGCAATTCCAATAGGAGACTAGACCCTCAATCCAGAGTTTGACAAAACAAATGGGGTTGATGGCTACATAACTAAACCAAGCACATACACATAAGTAAGACAAGTTTCCATCTCAAACAATTGAGAATCCCATAAATCTGAGTGCCATCACATTGAGGTATGGGAAGCAAATTCAAGTTCCCACATTAGAGCCTACACTTCAAAAAGAAGTTGACCGTGCCACACTTTAGAGAAAGCATGATGCTCATGCAGCCGATCCTTCCACATCTAGTGTACCTTCCCTTAGTGTGCCTTCCACCTCTACTATGCCTCTCATCCCTCTTCCTTTCCCACCAAAAGCCATTGCAAGCAAAGAGATGAAAGAAATTGACAGGGTGATTTTAGAGAAATTCAAGAAGGTGAAGGTGAACATACCTCTTTTGGATGCCATTAAACAGATTTCATGCGAAGTTCTTGAAGGAGTTGTGCACTCACAAGACGAGGCTAAAGGGAAATGTGAATATCAATATGGGAAGGAATTAGTTAGCACTGATAGGTAAATATGTTCCTCAAATTCTTGAGAAGTGCAAGGACCCAGGTACATTTTTTGTATCTTGCATCATAGGTAACAATAAATTTGAAAATATCATGCTTGATCTTGGTGCTTCAATTAATGTTATGCCTCTTTCCATATTTAAATCTCTTTCTCTTGGACCCTTGTAACATACGCGTGTGGTTATTCAGTTGGCAAATAGAAGTGTTGCCCACCCCGTAGGTTTGGTTGACAATGTCTTGGTTCATGTTAGTGAATTAATTTTCCTTGCTGATTTTTATACTCTTGACATGGAAGAGGGATTTTCACATGGTTATGCACCAATCATTTTAGACAGACAATTTTTAAAGACCACACGAACCAAGATTGATGTCCTTGTAGTTACTTTGTCTATGGAGTTTGATGATATTATGGTGCATTTTAATATTCTTAATGCCATGAAACATACCTTAAAGGACCATTTTGTTTTCCATGTTCATATCATTGATGATGTTGTTGATGGACATGTTTCTGATTTCCACCCTTTGCATTCAATGAAGTATTCATCTGTGTCTGAATTATTTGAATTTTCATGCATTGATGTTGATTGTGATTTTGGTTCTGATTTTGATTATGATGTTGATTCTTTGTTTGACTATCTAGATGTTGTACCGATTGATTTTGATATTACATGGTCAAAATGCATTAACCATGTTCCAAGAAGTACATATGCATATGATTTTCATGTTGAGGTACAAGTTATGGAACCACTTTCCCCCTCCCCTCAAGTTCTTGCTATTCAACAGTCACCCAATACTCTAAAGTTAAAACCTCTACCAGACAGTCTCAAGTATGTATACATGGAGGATGAGGAGAGACTACCTATAATCACTTCTACCTCCCTCATCGTTGAACAAGGGCAAAGGTTGTTGTAAGTGCTCTGGAAGCACAAAAAGGCTATTGGTTGGACATTGACTGACATTCTTAGTATTAGCCCATCCATATGCATGCAAAAGATATTATTGGAGGAGGAGCAAAGCTAGTGAGACAACAACAAAGGCGATTCAACCTTGTCTTCTAGAATGTTGTAAAGAAGAAGGTGGCCAAGCTTCTACAAGTTGGGATCATTTACCCTATTTTAGATAGTCAATGGGTCAGCCTGATCCATATTGTGCCCAAGAAGACAAGCCTCACTATAGTGAAGAATGACAAGGACGAGTTGATCCCAACCAGGGTGCAAAACAACTGGAGAATAGGCATTGACTATAAGAGGCTCAATCAAGCAACCAGGAAAGACCATTTCCCCCTGCCATTTATTGACCAGATGCTTGAGTGCTTGATAGGAAAATCTCATTATTGTTTTCTTGATGGTTTTTCTAGTTATTTTCAAATTCACATTGCTCTTGAGGATCACAAAAATACCACCCCATTATCCTACCCCTTTGGCACTTTTGCCTATAGGAGGATGCCTTTTGACCTATGTAATGCCCTTGACACATTCCAGCGATGCATGCTTAGCATATTTAGTGAGTTTCTTGAAACTTGTATAGAGGTATTTATGAATGATTTTACTGTGTATGGATCCTCTTTTGATGCATGTTTAGACAGCCTGGACAGAGTTCTAAATAGGTGCATCCAAACTATCCATGTTCTTAATTTTGGAAGTCCATTTCATGGTAGAACATGGTATAATTTTGGGGCACATCATTTCAAGTAAGGGCATAGAAGTAGACCCAACCAAGATTTTTGTCATTTCACAATTGCCTACCCCTCTTTTGTGCGAGTTCTTGTTAGATTAATGGAGCCCTTTGTAGTGTTGTCCAAATTATACAGCTTCTAATAGTGCATCCCATAACATTCCAAATAAATTTCTTACATTCGTTGTTCATGTTCGTGTAATCCCAATTTAAATAGGATTGTGGCTGAAAGATGCATTTTTTTTTCATGAGGTATTTCAGTCCATCCTTTAGATTTGGTATTGTTGAGTATAATTATTTGTCCTTCACTATGCAATGTTGTATGTCTTTAATGTGGCATTAGCACAATTGTCCTTGTATGTCATTGCATATGTATAATCACTACAAGAAAATGCCTCATTAATAACCAATTTTAGTGACCAAAAGTTGCTAGTTACTATAGTGACCACTTTATATACCAATTTATAAAATAAAAAATTATTGGTTACTAAAATAGTCACTATTATGAATAAAAATTAGAATTGGTTACTAAACATTAGTTACCAATGTTTTTTCTAAAAAAGAAATTAGTTTTTAAATTAGTCACTATCTAATTAGTGATCAATTTAGCAACCTATTATATTTTTTTTATTCATAATAGTGACTATTTTAGTAACCAATAAGTTTTTATTTTTTAAATTGGTATCTAAATTAGTAACTATAGTGACTAACCATTATTTGTCACGAAAATTCATTTTTAATAAAGCATTTTCTTGTAGTGAATGGGTTAATTCATCCTGCGGTGTCCTTCTTCCTTTTGTGGGTTAACTAGAAGTTGACACCCATTACAAAAAAAATACTTCATACAATTTGTTTTATTCTCTCTATAGATATTAGCGTAAACACAGGCACTTTCGCACCTGTGTGTATGCATTTTTTAAATATATAAGATATTATATTATTAGGTGACAATATTGTAATATCATTAAGCTAGAACCGTCAAAATTGGTTGGAACCCGCGAGCCAACCTAGCCCACCATGGGTTCGGGTCGGGTTGGGTTGAAATTTTCTTACAAATTTCAATACGGGTTGATTTTTGACCCGGCCCACCTAGAACCCGGCTCACCCAAGTTGAACCCATGGTAAACCAGGTTGACTTACTAACCCACAAATAAAGGATCACGCAAGTGTTTTTTGTTAAGTTGGGCTTTGCATTTAGGTCTAGTCAGGTTATTTTTTTAGTCAACACATGAATAATTTATATTTTTGTAATTTTGGTTTGTATTTGGATTGTAATAAAGTTTATTTAGATTTTATTTAGAATTATAATTTATTTTTGACGAAAAAAATAAAATTGTATTTTTTAATGAAGTGAGCCTCTGAACCAACCCGGTTAACTCACCAACCCGAGGTGGGCCGGGCCCGGTTCAAATTTTTTTGGCTCGCTAATAACTGAGTCAGGTTGGATTTGCTCTCTAAATGATCAACCCGTGGTTGGTCAAGCCAAGTCGGGTCGGGTTATCCGTTTTGACAGCTCTACATTAAGCTAATATACAAAGTAAATTTATATTTATTAAGAGCATATTGGAATGAATGGAAAAAAAAGAAGAAAAACTAATTGTTGATGAATGGAGAATGAGAAATGAGGAAATAACTATTAAGATAGCTTTACAGAAAACATGTAAAAATAATTGTTATTTTGTAAAATATAAATAAATAATTTATTGTAAAAGGTAAAATACGAATAATAATTGTGGATACAAAAGAAAAAATCCTCTTTATATATATGAAAATACGAAGCTTAGTTTCACGATTTTTAATTGATTAATTTTTAGAATCTATGTGCTGATTTTACTTAAACTATAAATATTTGAATGAATTAAATTCAAAAGCTGACCTAGTCAAAGTAAGCATCCAGTGATTCTAATGTGCATGCACCTTACATGATCTGAACCAATTGATCAATTACTAAAAACTCATTGGATACATAATGCTTTATTCAGATACTGTAATCTGGTGCATTAACATGGCGTTGGTAACCTAAACATAAATTAATTGAAATAAATATGCACAATTTAAATGACTAATTCTGGAATTCAATGTGTTAACATCTTTGAGAAACAGCCATACCAACAGTCATCGTGCCTCGTCGTCAACAACGCACTACTCAATCTGATGAAGAACATTCCACTCCTCCCATTCCAAGTTCTCCAAATCACGAACACCATGGAAGCTTGGTTTGAAGGAAATGAGGAAAACATTCAAGCGTTCCTCATAGAGATGACTAGGAAGCTAATCAACATTCCTAAGGTGATGGTGTTTTTCTATATGAAGCATCAAAAGTTGAAGACCTTCCTTGAACTTTCAACGAAAATCTTTCCTGACTTAGTGAAGGTGTTTTTCATCAACTTGCAACTCAAGAATGATGTGTTGCTATCTAGTGTTAAAGGAGTTTGAATGGAGATATGCAAGGATATTTGGAAGGATGTTGCTCGACTTAGGCAAAAAAGGAGTTCAAGTAAGGAAAGGTGAAACTGGTGTTGTGCAAGAAATCAACAAAGTCCAATACTATGGGCAATGCTTGAGGAATCTTGGTGTTGAGACCAAGAACTTCCCTATTGGTGGTCTCAAAGTGGATGAAAAGGCTTCTTGCTATGGTCATCACAAAAATCATAGTTCCACGTGGAAACAACCATTCTACATTGAATGAGGCATAATTGATCCTCATGTATTAAACCAACAAAATGTGCAAGTAGATTGGATCTTTGTGCTTCGTGATCACATACTCAAGGACAAAAGACTCACGTATTTTAGGCTACCATATGTGGTTTTGGTGTCTAAGTTCATTGAGTACTTTGGTGTTGATGTTGAAGATGAACTTGAGGAGTCAACTATGATCTTGAACCACACCTCATATCTCCATCTACACAAGATGGGCTTTACCAAGGTTGGAAATGCTTGGATCAAACGAAGAGGAAGAGCCCACTACTGGACCAATGAACATTGTCCCGTACAATACGCCAAAGGACAATGACCTTGTTGATGAAGGCGTGACCACCACCACCTCCTTAGAAGCTTCCTCAAGAAGGATCACTAGAATCATGTCTAGAGGGGAGTCTTCTATTCCATCATCTTTATCTTTGTTTTGCATCACTTTAGTTTGAATTCCCTAAGTTGGTTTCTAGTTGACTTATTTTGGTTGACTTGTTGACTTTGACCCAAAGTTGACCTTTGACCAAGATTAGATTAACTTAAACCAACATGCTAATCCTTGTTTGTCTTGTTTTGTAGGTAATTAAGAAGAAGTAGAGTATGGTTAGGTGGCACTTGGTGATTGGAGCACATGGATGATGTGGAAGAGAGAGGAAAGCAACAAGCATAAAGCAAAAGCAAAAGTAGACATGTGCCTTGTCTCCTTTTGCCTTTTTGGTTTATTCCTTTGAAGGCTACTTGATCTCCTTCCTCTTTTGGCCTAGAATCCTCATGGGAATGCATCCACCAATCATTTTCCTTCACTTGGCCGAGACTTCACTCTAGCTATAGGTTTTTAGGGTTTGCTTGTTAGTCGCTTTCATGTTTTTGTATTTGCTAAAGGACCCCTATGAACTCCTATTTAAAGGGTGCTCCTTGTCTTGTAAAAGGGTTGATCATTTTGTTATAAACTTTGTGCTTTCAACCATCCATTTCCGTGAGCTCTCCTTCCTAGAAGTGAACTCACCCTTTGCCTTATCTTGCTTGCAAGTGGCGACACCATCACTCATCTCTAGGGTTTGGTTGGCTTAGATCCCCCCTATAAGTGGCGTGGTTCTTCCATTATCCATCTTCTTTGCTTTCCATTCTTATGGTTTCTTCTTTCATTTTGCTCTTTAAGTGTTGTTATTGCCGTGTGTGTTTAAGTTTGAATCCAACTCTCTTCTTCCTTTCATGAGTTTGAGAAATGAACCTTCACATCTAGATAGCTTGCTATCTTAATGTCCAGTAGGAATTTTCAAAAAGCTTTCTTAAACAAGTTCACCATATTCATAACTCTAAAAGAAAACAAGATAATCCTTCATCACTTGTGTACTTCTCAATTTGAGAGAATGGTGTTGCACCAACTGCATGAACTCAATGTGTCTCAAGATGCACATCACACTTTTTGCAATGAGAGGTTCAATGATTTGGATGGCCAAAATTCGTGACATTCATGATCTGTTGACTTCATTCTAGACCAGAAAGAATCCTCAAGATGATTGAGTGTATTGACCTTTAAGATCATACATTGCATTCATGTGGTTGTGTTGCTTTGTTATGAATTCTGCTAGTTTCTTTTAATCGGTTGATTTTAAATCAGTCTATTGAATGTATTAGTTTCATGCTTTCATTTATGTTTTAGTTTCTATTGCAATGTATCATGCGCTATGATAAATGAAGCATTTTCCTTTGATTGTGTTCTTAATTGCTTTACTTCTGTTGGATGAATCAAAAGGGGGAGAAAAATTGGATCATTAAAGGAATTGCACTAAAGAAATTGCCAAATCAATTTCTCTATGTTAACTATACTAATTATAGATGGAGCATTTGCATCTATGTATGTTTGTTATCTTGTGTATACTTCTTTTGGAAACATTTTTTAGATTCACAAGCTTAAGCAAAGAATGGAAGATGATGCTTTGATAACACTTCGTCAATTCAATGGAGGTTGATCCAATGGAAGATGGCTTTATCAAATTAGGGGGAGATTTTTAGCACAAATGGTCTTGATGATTTTGGTGCTTGAAGATTTAATGAAGACACATGAAGTCATTGCCTTGGAACATGTTGGAACCATGCTTAAATTGATGAAAATGTGAAGATTTAATGTTTCACGTGTTCATCAAGACTCGTGTGTGTGTGATATATCTGGATTACTCATGAAGAAAACAAGCTTGAATATTGAAGTTCGTATTGTAGACCATTTATCATTGTATAGATGTATAGGGTCTTGTTTGTGTCTTTTAATCTATTGAATTGTTTTTCAACAGGTTAAATGATGTCTTTTAATTTGTTGAATGACTTTTTATAACAGATTAAAAGGTTTGCTGCAGTAGTTTTAATTGTTACATATTGAATCAATTGATTTATTTTGTAATCAACTGATTTCACTTAAGTTAAGTGAAATGAACTGATTGATTCAAAAATAAACTTGTTGAATTTTGTAATAGTTTGATTATAAGTTTTGTTTTTCTCGAAAGAGAGGTAAGACTTACCATTTTGAGCGGGAAAACTGTTTGGAGTAAGTCGAATACTCTCTTTTTCGTGATCATACATAAGTGTAATCGTTGAAGATTGATCTTGGATCATTCTTGAAGCTTTTTGCTTGGTTTTTGACGCTTGTAGGAAGATGTTTGGTAGGCTAGGTTGTGCCACCAGTCATGTATGATCCTTCTTAAGCTTTTTGGTTGTTCCTAATGGTTTTCCAAGTCTGCAAGGGTAGTCTTATTGTGCTTGTATGATTAAAGAGTCAGAGGTAGTAGTTTGGCATATTTTGAAAGTGTAATCTTGTAAACTTTGTAAATATTTTGAAGTAGTGCAAAGTCAAGCTCATGTTTTCTTGACAAACTGGATTTAGCTCAGATTTGAGTGAACCATTGTGTGTCTTGTACTTGTATCTAACTCTTCCCACTTGTGTTGCACTTTAAAGTTTAAAGAAAATTGAATTGAACAATCTTTTTTCTATTTTGTGTGTTCTAGCATAATATGAAACTTTGCTCATATTTGTATGACTCATGGAATGTATCCTATTTGATCTTTCATGCTTTTTTTATTTAAATCACAAATTCACATTTCTACAGTTTTCCCAGTTTTTCAGTGGACTATTTTGTGATTTATTCTGCTGATTTACACAATACAATATATGTTTAATGAAATTAATTGATTGTCTCTGTTTTTGATCGGTTAAAAGTGTATTGTTCAGTAGCTTTTGTATCGTCATTTCGTGGTTGATTTGGTTCAAGTTAAAACTTTTTTAAGTTTTTAAAATTTACTTTATTTTTTTAATTAGCCAATTCAACCCCTGGCTCACTTACAAAAGCAATACCTTGATCCTAAAATATAAGTATATGTTATATACAAACTACAAATATATATATAAGAAAAGATTATCATACCTTCACTCATTCAATATACATTGTCTACCTTAGAGCATACAACCTAGTGGAAACATAAATTATGTTAGTTTCAAATACATATCTAATTAAGTTTATTCCCAAGGCATTATTACATTACACTTAAAAACAAAATAAATTAAGTTAAAGATTCATGAAAACCCTTCTAATTACTTGACAGTTAACATGAATGCAAAAATAATCAAAACGTATTTTACATTAGATATAGTACTATAACATATTTGATTTGTTGTTACACTTCCAACAAACAACAAATGAAGTTACTGTACAATATTCCTCTCTGTTAATTTATTCTGAAAGAGAAATGAATATGGATGAGCAAACATCATAAATACGAGTTTAGAGATTAGTGTGGTTGTGAGTGTGACTTTGAGTGGTGGAGTGAGGAGGATTGGACTACATATGAACGACTTCCCTCATGGTGAGCCCAACGGGAAGTCATGTAAATCCAATAATGTAAATCAACGTCAATCACATATCCTTAAATAAATCACTCAGTCATTGTTATTGTGATTATTATATATCAAATCATAAAACATTATATGAATATGAAGAGAAAAAGAGAATTAATTGAACTAAAGCAATTTAGCTTTAGGAGCCTACGATTGAGGACATAGACTGAGAGGCACCTGGGTCATGGAGGAACTTGACGAGTCTGAAATCGATGACATGGACCTCGAATACTATGCATAATTCCTTTAAGTATACAATGAATTCCCCTGAATATTAGCAATGTTCATGATACAATGCTGGATGACCTGAGCTTGGTTACTATAAATGTGTCTCATAAAAAACTATTAACTTATGAAAAAAAAAGAACGTAGTTGTTTTCTTGACATTTCTACATCAATTTACATACTTAAAATAAGGTATAATTTAAAGCTTCGAGACACTAAAATTTTTATTAATAATAACGTAAAAAATAATGATAATAACCTTCGTGGATTAGTTGGACGAGGGTTAAAAAAAATAACTTTTCACTCTCCCCTCGCACACACTTTTCACTTTTCCTTCCTTTGTGTCACCCTCCACCATTTGCACATTCCTCCGCGACAACCACTATTGAAGTTGTCACTTCCACCATGAAACCCATGAAACGCTAATCGACACTCCAGCCACTCCGCTATTACTCGCACCTCCAACCACTACGCCGTTGCTTGAACCTCTAGCCATTGCGACCATTACCGTTGAATCTTGTCGTTGCTCTTACAAAGTCGTCGGTGTTGGCCGTTCAAAGTCGTTGTTGCTCGTGTCATTGTTGCTCGTGCGAAGTCTAGACGACTTCCAATGTGCCCTGCCATTGCGTCTCCGTTCCCGCTACCCTTTGCACAAGAGTTAGTCCAACGCCAGTGCATCAACTTTTTTTAATTATGTATGTTGTTAGTGTTTTAAATTTGATTCATTTTGTTTTTATGCAGTTATATGTTTATATTTATGAACTTTTATTTTTACATTGCAATATTTGTTGTTATTATTGGGTCCATATACAACAAGAATGTGGCTTATTTTGTTTTTAAATTTGAGTATTTGTTGAATGATTGTGGTATATGCATATTGTCAATTAAGTTAGGATTGAGTCTGGTGTGTCCGACCCCCGACAATGTGTTGGGATTGAGTTTTGAGGTGTCCGACCCTCGACAATGTGTTGGGATTGAGTTTGGAGGTGTCCGACCCTAGACACTTATTATTTGTATGTACTATAGAATTCTTTCTCATTACAAAATAATGATGAATCAAAGCTAGATTAATTTATCACATATAAGTGATGATTATGAGAGAGGAGTCGAAGAGTTTATAGAATTTGCTCAATGTCATGGTGGTAGTGCATGCCATGTTATTTTGTACTATCAATGACTTTTCTGCATATGGAAATTTGTCAAGTTATAGTATGAAAGGTCATAGAGCATGTTCGATATGTGAAGAAAACACATCATATGAACAAGTAAAGCATGGGAGGAAAATAGTTCATCTTCGGCATCGTAGATTTTTAAATTCATTTATCCGTATCGTAGATTGAAGAAGGCTTCAATGGACACTAAGAAAATTACATTTCTCTAATTCCATTAACTAGTGCTCAGGTTTACGAGAAGGTCAAAGGTCTTCACAGAGATTTTAGAAAAACAAAGAAAGACAACTATAACTAACATATGGAATAAGAGGTCAATATTCTTTTATCTTCTATATTGGTGCAAGTTATATGTGCGACACTATATAGATGTGATGCATGTTGAAAATAATGTTTGTGATAGTTTAATTAGAACACTTTTAAATATAAAAGGGAGGACGAAGGATGGCGTCAATTTTTGTTTGGATATGATTGAAATGAACATACGAGAGAAGTTAACACCAAAAGAAGTTGGTAAGTGAACTTATTTGCCCGATGCATGTTACACTTTGTCGAAAAAGGAGAGAGCAATTTTATGTTGATGTATTCAAGGAGTTAAGGTACCATAAAGAAAATCTTCAAATGTAAAGTGTCTTGTATCCATGCAACATATGAAAATAATTGGCTTAAAAAGTCATGATTTTCATGTATTTAATGCAACAATTATTGCTTGTGGCTATACGTGGTATCCTACAAATAATCTGAGACTTACTTTAACTCGATTGTGTTTATTTTTGAATTCCATATGTAAAAAAGTTATTGACCCACAAAACTTGGAGGAACTTGAACAAGAGATTGTTATTTTTTGTGTTAACTAGAGATGTTTTTTCCACCACTTTTTTTTCACATCATGGTGCATTTGATCGTTCATCTTGTAAGATAAATCAGATTGTGTGGACCATTTTATCTATGATGGATGTACCTGTAACACCCCAAATTGTGGGACGTCACGGAACATTAGAATTTTTTTTTTGCGTTTAACAGAAAAGAAATTAACATTGAAAATGTACTAATAAAAACTTTTAATTTAATTTAAATTACATAGTTCAAACCGTCACTTTGTCAAAAACTTCCAATAACATTTGCGACCAAAAGAATATTACATAATTTTTCGTATCTAATTTAAAACAACTAAATATATTATAAAACCTCCCGAGTCCACCCCAGCCTCTCATCAATCTACTCCATGCAAGATTATTTGCAATATCATCTACTCTCGTATAACACACACGTTATACGATCATCGCACATACAACAAACACACAAACAAACAAATACGGGTAAGCTAACCATAAAGAATGATATTTATAAAAACAATTCATAAATAAAACATGTCCAATAATACTTAACGTCGCACACAAGTAACACAAAAACATTATGTTCACAATCCATCCTTGGTTTGAACACACAAACCCCAAATCCAAACAATCATACTAAACCAAACATAGCATCACATTCATAAAAAATCTTCAAACATAGTGATCATAATCAAGGTTTGGTCTTTTGTAGCCTCTTACCCCACAACAACATCTAGTTTCCTAGAACAGATGGTTCGATGTGTCCCACTTAACGCAACCAGATTGTCTCCCTTATTCATTAAGGAATTATGAGTAAAAACGTCGATGCATCGCACATCGAGCACTATACTCGCAACGAGCCGAAATAAGGTGAAACATCTTTCCCCTCCCCACTGCTTCACACAGGCGAGAGAATACAACACTCGAACCAATCCTCTACCAATGCTTCACACAGGCGAAAAGGACCCCTTTCCACTGCTTCACACAGGCGACTCTTGGTTCCAACAAGATTCTTCAAACAAGGGAAAACACTCCTAACACCCAACACAAGAGAATTACATATTGCCAACAAAGTACTCACGACCACATCATGCATGGGAAATAAAGTTTCATAACATAAACCCATCAACTTATCAAATAATACATTCATACAACGAACCCAACAAGAGATTTCCGAACCAAAAGAAACAACAACCAGCTAAAGTACCAAGCCACAATTTTACTTGTACAACCATGCAACTAGAATATTACATATAACCAAGCAAAAGACATAATATTGACATTGCAACCGTGGCTTTATAACTTGCGTTCAACAAAATAATCATCACATAAAATAAGGCATAAAGTACAATTAAGGTACACTCTGATCTCATCACAGTCCACCAACATGTTAACCTATAAAATAATTAGCAAAGCCAAATGAAAAGCACCAACCAAAAATATGCTAATTTAAAGAGAACCAAAAGTTGCCATCAACTTTTGAACATGCAATATGAATTCATAAAAGCCACAAGTGGGTCACACATATCCAAGAAAATAAACAAAACTATAAAGTCAAAGTGAGCCATGGTTGGCACATCAAAGTTGCAACAAATAAAATTTGCAAGCATCAAGAATAGAAACTGTAACATTCCTAAGGAATATTACTAATATTTAATATATAAAATAAGAAAAATAAAAATAAATGCATCATTTAATATAATACCATTTCCCAAACAACACGGGAAATTTAAAACTTTAATACAATGTAATAAAAACAGGAGTCCATAATTATAAAACTGAAGTAATATTCAAATGGCTCCCAAAAGAAATTACAAAGTTATCTCAAAAACCAAAATAATAATTATATACAAAATTCCCATGTTATCCCTCGCTTCGAGTCTATGCATCTCCTGGCCCACCTGTCACATCATCTGTTTCCGGATAACGAGTTATCCGATCATCGCCACACACACACACACAAAGGGTGAGCTATGCACAATATATAAAACAAATACATTAAATAAATATGTCACCCATCCCAAAATAACATACTAAAATTTCATGCTTTTCAAATTACCCAACCATGACCTCATAGTCCTTCATGAGTCATATACATTAACTAGGTCTTGGGTCTCCATTGTGCTCCCACAAAACTAACTCATTCGTGGTCCAACCCTATAAGCCTATCCCGCTCATAGTCCTGCCCTACAGACTCTTCGCCTGTAGTAAATCATCCAACCCTCACAACTTGGACCCTGACACGCACACAATCACCATACTATGAACTTCTCGCCCAATAGTAGCCGACAAGAACATAATTGTTCCTTGCCCATCGTGCACCCGACACATGTAATTACCATACTAAGGACTCCTCGCCCATTAGTAGCCGACGGGAACTCACCCAGTTTCATGCCCATAATGTGTCCAACCATCAAGCACATCCCAGACCCCTATTGGACTTAGTCTTTCAAGCCCAAACACCACACCACATGCATATACTTCCTATACTTAGGAAAAAGTAGCAAATCAACACACACAAGCACAACAACCATAGTAATTCGCATAAACTCGCTTAAGCCAGGGACTCTCGCCTAAGCTAAACCCTTAGTCTCGCTTGGGCTAGCTCACCTTGCCTGAGCGAGCTTAAAATAGTGGCCGCATCACGTTACCTCGCTTAGGCGAGATCATCTCGCCTGAGCGAGCCATACCATCGCTAAAAAATAACCCACTCCTCGCCTAAACGAGGATTCAAGCAAACCAACGTGAATTCTCATTGCGACCTCGCTTAGGCGATCCATTCTCGCCTAAGCGAGCATTCTGTTGCTCAAAATTCCAAAACCTCTCGCCTGGGCGAGAGACCATGTCGCTCAACCCTTTTTCCTGGTCGCCTAGGCGAGAACCACGAGATTACAATCGAGATAATAGGATGTTTACCAGCCCATCTTGGCTTCCCCTTCTACTTAGTCACCATTCAAGTGCATAACCAATTCAACCAAGTCATGTTAGTGATACACTTCAGTCATGATAAGCTTACAATACCATATTCATACTCATACATATTATTAAAAATCAATAATAAAACACCAACACATAATTGACATACATAGGACTTGAACCCAAGTCCTCTCACACAAACCAAGTACTCTTAACCATTTAAGCTAGTACTTTTCCACATCACATTAAACAACAATTAATGTCATAAAGACACTTTCTACCCGCATTAATTAATTAATTAATTAATTTTCACGGGTCTTACAGAAACAAAAGGCATGCATATGTGGGCTCCCCTGGTTTTATTCTAAGCACATGTGATGAGAGAGAAATAAGCATCTAGTATGAAATATTAATGAAACTAAAAGTTGTACCCATTTAAAATAAAACCATGTATTTACGTAAATGTTGTGTGAAGAATGAGAAATAACAAAATTTAAAGAGTGAAAGAGAATGCACCAACCTCTATTTAAACGTGAGTTTGGTCTACATAAATGAAATCAACTCAATGCACACCCATGATACCATGCAAAAAGCTAAATTACGGGTCCCACCAATATTAAGGAATGTACTAACATTAAGCTAAAGGTGTGACCCATTCAAATATTAAAGAATGGAACAAAAGCATATGATCCCACATTTTTACAAACTTTGTTACGTGAAAAGAGAGAGAACCAAAAAGTTAAAGGAAAAAGTATGTGGCTGCAACAATATATCATGCACCCCAGATTTATAAACCAATATATCAACATTAAATATAATATTAATAATTAAAATAAATAAAACAATAACTTACATCACTTAAATAATTATTATAAATACAACAATAACTTAAATCACTCAAATAATAATTATTTCATATTTCATAATTAAGTAAATAATTAGAATAAATAAACAACACTTAACTTCAATCAATCAATTAATTATTTCATCATATATCAAAATTAAATAAAATACTTAATTTAAATAAATCCATAATGTCAAACAAGCTATCAATTCTATTTTCATCTGCTTCTCTTTATTTTAATTTTTCTTTTTCCAGGTCTTACAGTACCAGTGGAACGATATATGAAGATTTTGAAATATGTGAAGAATCAATATCGTTCAAAAGCTTCAATATTTGAAAGATACATTGTAGAGGAAGTTATTGAGTTTTGTTTAGAGTACATGTCAAAAGCAAATTCTATAGGAGTGCTTGACAATGGTTGGCACTCACGTAGAACAATGCAAAATTCCTCAAGAGGTGTACATGTGGAAAGTAAATCTAGAAAAGATATTGTGCAAGCACACACACACACACACACACACACACACACATATATATATATATATATATATATATATATATATATATATATAATAACACATATGAAGTCATACCATATTTAACTAGACACAAAGACATTATCAAAGATAAAACCCAAGACAATCAAAGAGGTGGGTGTTGATGGAGCATAACAAAACTTTCATGACTTGGTTTAGAGAACAAGTCATTAAGGATATGTTTGGATCTGAAACATTAACATGAATTGCAAATTGTAAGACCCGAGAAATTTAAATAATTAAATAAATAATTCTTTAATAAATGCGAGTAGTGAGAGTCTTTATGCTTGCAACTAGATCTTACCAGATTGTCTTGGGTTACGACGGCAATGGTCTCATAAAGACAGTGGCATGGCGGTGGCAATAGTTACGACGACGATGGAGGAAGTACTGGAAGAAAAATAATTAAAAGATAAACCTTAAAAGGAAAAAAGAAGAAAAAGGAGAAGGAAGAAGATGAACTGGTGCATGCTATTTATCGACTTATTTTTTGGTAATTACCAATGGATTTGTCAGTTGATAATTACTGACAAATTTTTCGGTCTGTAATTACTGACGGATTTTTATTCGATAATTTTTAACATATTTTACTAACAAAATATTTCATTGTTAGTTACCGACAAATTTTTTTCGTCGATAATTACCAATGGAACAGGATTTCCATCAGTAAAATTTACAAACGAGAGTTTTACTGGCAAATTTTTTTCGTCGATAATTACCAATGGAACAGGATTTCCATCAATTTTTCTTGTAATGACTACAATAGTATAAGCACTTGGTTCGAAAAATGCAACATAGCTCTTTCTATAATAAAATTTCCTTTCTATAACATTAGGAAAGAAACAAAAGCCATAAACACAATCCAACAAAAAATTCAAACTAAAAGGAGTTAGGGTTTCAGTGGCAAAATATGGAAATCAATAGAATAAGAAAAATAAAAGTATGATTGAAAACATACCTAAAATTTGAAGGGAGATTGAAGATGAGAAGGAACCTAAAATTTAAAACTAAAGAGCAATAAGCTAGAAGAAAGGGCCAAAAGAGAGAAGCACGAAAAAAAAAATAACAAACCACAAAAATGCGTGACGCTTAATGGATAACATTTGAAGGCTTGACTACTTCTTGAAATGAGGGAGAAGGGTTTTCGAAATGATATTGAAATGAGGGTTTCGGGGAGAAATGAGGAAAAACTTAAGGGTTGAAATGAAAATGTTTTGGTTTCTATGGGAAAAAGATATTTAGAAAAAGGAAATTTTTCTTAGTAATAAAATAGAGAATTAGAAGCCAAGCAAAGGGCAATGAAAATTGCCATTGTTATTATATGACACTAATAAATAATATATTTTGAATGCAAAATGCAAATTGTGGCATTTGTAACATTGTGTATTATAAAGCAAATTATAGAAGTTAATTATGATTGTCATAATAAAATCGTCAAATTTACTTTTTTTTTAGTGTGTTGAGAATGAAATTGTAAAATCTCTTGAATAATCATTTATAATTTATTACTTTCTAGACATTGTAGAAAAAGTAATTACCTTGCTTCAATTAGTTTAAAAATTTTAAAATATATGAAGATATATTTGATTTTTTATTTAGTGTTAAAAAATTAAAGTCACTAAATTGTATACTTTTGAAAGAAAAATGTTAAATTCATGAAAAATATTTGAAAATGATAATTTGTTAGATTAGATTTATTTTTAGAATTATCTTAATAAAAATTATAAGATTAGAAAATGATAAGCCAATTAACAATCTTAATTATATTAAAATAATCATTTTTTTCTAAATTCATATATAAGTTATAGAATAATGTAATGTTAATAATTTAAGTATGAGTGTTGTTTCAATCAAAATAAGTTTTTCATAGTTCAAGATAATAAAAACCTATTCAAAATCAATAATGTTCAACAAATATTAAACGGATTGACCTTATTATCTATTAAAAAAATATTAATTTTAAAATTTAATATATACTTTTCAAAAAATAATTTTTAAATGAAATTATAGTATATTTTAACAAATTATTTCATTAATAAATAAAAGTTCTCATTTTGTACTTGCTTTATATCTCCTAAGTGATGAAAGATCCTTTCGGATTTGGAGTGGAAAACGTCTCGAAAGAAAATGGGAATAAACCCTATAACGAAAATGAGAGAAAATGGAGGATATCGATTGGGGGTTCTGTGGAATGGGAGGAAACCACGCCACTTGGAGGAGATTAGTGAGGAAGATCTGCCACTTTGAATCGGAGATTCAAAGAAAAAGATTGGTGGTTCTAAGGAGAACCTCAAGACTTGAGAGAAAACTCAAATTTTCATATAACTCAAATTTGAATACAAATGTATCTCACAAGGGTTTATATACTATGGACCAAAACACCAAAAAGCCCAATACCACTAAAGGTCCGATAAAGCCCAAACAAAAACATTACAAAAATTACAGAAAAGTTTTTATTCCACTATCTGAAGCTAATTTGAGATCTCTTTGAAGATCCTAGGCATGATTCCATCATGTGTTTTCTAATCCTTTGACGGTCCTGAACCACGCCTCCATCATTGTTTGTCTGGGTTGGAGAAAATTCGACCTCGAATTTTAGCGCTTCATTACCTACAAACAAACACACAAACATAAGTGCTGAAAAGCACGCAAAACCATAATATTCTAAAAAATAGAAATAAAATGTTATCTAAAAAATAAGATTAGGATCATGGGAGAGGTCAATCTCTTATTATGAAGGTGCTTAGAGATTGTCCTCCAGGATCAAAGATAAACCTGCAGAACACATCAAAGAGTTTCAAGACAACTATACTATTCATTGTGAAACAAAAAGGAGAACAACCCATAGTAATCAAAATAGAAAAAAAGTGTCCCTGAAATCCTTTAGGATTTTCATGATAGGTCAAACACACAATCAGATGATTAAAGTCGGGTTCATGTTTGGCCCATGTTGTTGCTGCCTTTTCTATCATCTTTTCCTCACCTCATTACTTATGCTATTGCTCCTTAATATATAAGTCTTCCCTAGGAATTAAGACAAAAAAATGGGTTAGTAAGTGTTCCTAATGAAAATGCAAAATCATGATGTGAATGGGAACAAAAATTTAATGCATTATCATCTCCCTTTAAGGTTTTCATCTCAACCATGCATGTCAAGGGTGTGAGGAAAGACTCTTTCTCGTGTTCCTCTCTTTGTTCGTCTTCTTCCTTTTCTCGTCACTCTTCCTCTTCTCGCTTTTTTAGCTCTTTCTCTTGTCTGGCTTTTTCCCACATATCCTTTAGTACTCTTTTCGCATTTTCTCTCTCCCTTTGTCCTTGTCGTCCTTGTTTGACTTCGAGCTTTTTCCTACCACTTCTTTTCACCTCTTTCAAGTATACAATGTAATCTTGGAGTTCGTGAAGAGTCATGTACTTTGCGTTCCAATTAGGACATTGATAATTTTCGTTGTAAGACCCATGAAAAATAATTAATTAAATAATTAATTAATTAAAAAATGCAGGTAAGAAGAGGCATTACATATTGTTTGATGTGATGTGCAAAAGTATTGGCACAAATGGTTGAGAGTACTTGATTGTGTGAGAGGACTTAGGTTCGAGTCCTATGTATGCCTATGGTGTGTTATTTGATTTATTAGTATTTTTGATAATATAATTGTGACTAGTGAGTGATATTATAATCATAGGATTATAATAGTTATCACCTAATATGAATTGGCCTAATGGTTGTGCGTTGGCCTTATGAGTGGAGGGTCACAGGTTCAAACCTTGATGGACATAAGGTAGACTTTATTTTTGAAACTAAATTTAGTTTGGAGTGAATGTGAAGAGGTAGAGGGAACCCCAACAGCAGGGGCCCCTAAGAGGGGATGAAAAACCCCCATTAAGCCCTTTTGCGTTTTGGCAGTGTTGATCTTTGACTATGAGAGAAGAACGAAAATTGGGCTGTGAGTGGTGAGTTTGGGTGCACAAAAGGTGAATTGGAAGGAGGCTTGAGGAGAAGTATTCTTTCCTTCCAATTTTTGATCAATAATTCCAAGTTAGGGGAGCTGTGCATTTTTGCATAAGAATTATGGTTGTGGTTCTGGGTTTGTTTTATTCTCATATTGATTCTATATGGTATGAATTTCATATTATAGGCACTGTGATTGAGAATTATGGAATTGATAATGTGCATAAAGTTTTTGTGGTAATGGAATATGAATTGAATGAGGGTTTTGGTATGGAATTGCGTAGAGATGATTCAATCTCGAGTTGGGGTAATATAAATGAATGAAATAACATGTTTGATGTTTGCTAGCCATTGTTTTATGCTGGGTAATGATTGAATGCTTTTTTGGTATGATTTCGGACTGGTTTGGCATTGTTTTGGGTGAATTGTGTGCGTGAACAGAGAGGGAACTCTACAAGTCTCGCCCAGGCGAGTCCATATCATCTAAGCGAGAGTTGCAGAACCTTGTTTCTGGTGCTGATTCGTGCTTCTCGCTTGGTCGACTTGTTTTGGGGTTGAGTGACTGATGCTCTTGCTTAGGCGAGAGAGGTTTGCCTAAGCGAGGTCGCGACGAAGCTTCCGCGTGTTGAGCGCGACTTCTCGTCCAAGCAAGGGGTTTTTGAGATGTTGAGCGACTGATACTCTCGCTTAGGCAAGAATGGCTCTCCTAAGCAAGGTCTCGATGAGGCATTGGTATTGTTTATGTTGAATTCTCGTTCAGGCGAGAAGTTTTGAGTAGTTAAGCGAATGAGGTCTCGCTCAAGCGAGTAGGGTTATCTAGGAGCAGTTGATGTTACAGGTGAGCCAGGAGCTGCTTAGTGACAGAGAGTGGGCTCGGAGCAGAAGGGGATTTTATATTGTTTTTATTTGATTTCCTTGTAATTTGATTATAGTTTTTTACGGTTTTGAATATTAATCTTAAAGTTGTACATATGGATTTTAGAATTTATAGACCATTAATGTTTTAAAGTTTTAAATTTCCCATGTTTTTTGGGAAATAGATTATTTAATAAATTAAGTATTTCATCATGCCTGTTGATTTTATTTTGTTTTATTTTATTATAAGTAATATCCTACTGGGATGTTACAATTGGTATCAGAGCAAAAGTTTTGAAAATATTTTAAAAAAATATTTTGGGGCTTTTGGGGAGTGAGCTTATCGCTTGATTGTTTTGTGTTTGTGTTGAATGTTGGTAAGAGATGAGTGGCTTTGTTTAACTAAGTGAATTGGTTTTAACAGTTGTAATGTGGCGTATCCAGGCTATGGCTGCTAACAAGAGGAGAAGGAATAGTGGCGCTGATGACATCGCGAAGGCTATTCACCGGATGGTGGATGCAATGCAAACACCTGTAGCGGCGCAGCCTAGAACGACCATTGCACCAGTCAGAGTGCCGACTGTGGAGGATTTCTTGCGCCACAAGCCAGCGGAGTTCACTGGCAAAGTCTCTCCTGATGAAGCAGATGCATGGCTCCACAAATGCGAGAAGATCTTCAAGGTGATGAACTGCGAAGATGAGCAGAAGCTGTTGTTCGCCACCTATCTGCTGAATGAGGATGCTGAATATTGGTGGGCAGGCATGCAACAACAAATGGAGACCAGGGAAGAGCCGGTGAGTTGGGCCAACTTCAGGACTCGCTTCCTGGAGAAATATTTTCCAGATACAGCTAGACAGGACAGGGAGGCTAAATTCCTTGCATTACAGCAAGGGGACATGACCGTGCAGGAGTATGTCAACAAGTTTAAGCATCTAGCGAGGTATTACTCGCAGGATATCACCGAGGAGTGGAGGTGTCAAAAGTTTGAGCGAGGACTCAAACATGAGTTGAAGAAGGTGGTAACACCTCTAAGAGAGAAGGTTCCCAGTTCTGGTGGAACAGGCTAAGAGTGTTGAGCACCTGGAGAAGGGTCCTGGTCTAGTTGTTCGACATCAGAGGAATGTCGCAGAGGCTAGGCAAATGAAGAAGCCTTATAGCCGTCCCCTTACCACCTTCGGAGACTTTAAATGTTTCCAATGTGGGGGCGCACACCTGAAGAGGAATTGCCCGCAGTTGAAGAGTTCACCCAGTGGACAAGGGAGCAGTCGCAAATGTTTCATCTGCGATCAACTCGGGCATTTTTCTAACCAGTGCCCCGAGAAGAAGACCAGTACAACTAGGAAACCACCAGCTATAGTATATGAGAGACCTAGAGCTGGTGGGAGAGTTTTTGCCCTGACCACCACCGAGGCTACACAATCGGGTAATCTTATTCTTTAACCTTATGTATTATTTGGTAAAGTAGTACTGGTGTTGTTTGATTTCAGAGCAACACATTCCTTTATTTCTAATGCATGTGTGTCAAAACTGAGCTTGGAGAAACATGACTTGGATTGTGAGTTACTGGTTTCAACTCCATCTTCGGGTCAGGTGGCTACCAGTTCATCTATGTAGGTTGTTTATTGGAAGTGGCGGGCCGTAGGTTCAAAGTGAATCTCATCTGATTGGTAATGGAGGGCTTGGACGTAATTCTGGGAATGAATTGGTTGTCAGGCAATCACGTTATTGATTGCGGACGACGTAGTGTGATTTTCCTAGAGACTTTGGGGCTGGAGTTGATATCAGCTCAAAAGGCGATTAGGGAGGTAGAAGTTGGAGCTACTTGCTTCATGATAGTGGCTCAAGGAGAGAAGAAGAGCACAACTCAGCAGATCAGAAGCATACCAGTAGTGGATGAGTATGTTGATGTCTTCCTAGACGAGATTCCAGAATTGCCACCGAGTAGGGATGTGGATTTCTCTATTGATCTCATCCTTGGAGCGGGACCAGTTTCTATGGCATCATACAGGATGGCGCCAGCCGAGTTAGTTGAACTGAAGAAGCAGAATGAAGACCTGCTTGAAAAGAAGTTCATCAAACCGAGTGCATCACCATGGTGAGCACCGGTATTATTAGTGAAGAAAAAGGATGGCAATTCCAGATTGTGTGTTGACTATTGGCAACTGAATAAGTTGACCATAAAGAATAAGTACCCATTGCCGAGGATTGATGACTTATTGGATCAGTTGTAGGGAACCGCTGTGTTCTCAAAGATTAACTTGAGGTATGGGTATCATCAGATTTTGGTCAAGCCAGAGGATGTGCAGAAGACGGTGATGCCGTTTGGGGTGACAAATGCTCCTGCGATCTTCATGGATTACATGAACAAAATTTTCCAGCCGTACTTGGATCAGTTTGTCGTTGTGTTTATTGACGACATACTCATATATTCTGAGAGCCGGGAGGAACACGTAGAGCACCTGAGAGTGGTGCTGGAAATTCTCATAGAACATCAACTGTATAGGAAATTGTCGAAGTGTGAATTTTGGCTGGAGGAGGTACAGTTCTTGGGTCATGTAATATCAGTCCAGGGGATAGCAGTGGATCCGACCAAGATTGAAACGATGGTGAAATGGGAGAGACCGCAGACCATTACAAAGGTGATGAGCTTCTTGGGTCTGGCAGGCTACTACATGAGATTTGTGGAGGGTTTCTCCAAGAGGGTGAACCCATTAACTCAGCTCACTAGAAAGGATCATCTTTTCGCTTGGACAGATGAATGTGAAGCTTGTTTTGAGGACATGAAGAGAAGGTTGACAACTGCACCGGTGTTAGTTATCCAGATCCGACTAAGATGTTTGAGGTATATTTTGATGCCTCATATTTGGGCTGGGTTGCGTGCTAATGCAAGAGAAACGACTAGTCGCATATGCATCTCGTAAGTTGAAGGTGCATGAGAAGAACTACCCTACACATGATTTGGAATTAGCAGTAGTAGTCTTTGCCCTTAAGACTTGGAGACATTATTTGTATGGAGCACAACTCCAAGTATTAAGCGATCACAAGAGTATGAAGTACTTGTTCGACCAGAAAGAGTTGAATATGAGGCAGAGGCGATGGATGGAGTACTTAAAGGATTACGACTTTGAGCTGTTATACCATCTTGGTAAAGCTAATGTCGTAGCAGATGCCCTGAGTAGGAAGAGGATCCATGTGTCAGCCATGATGATTAAGAATTTGGAATTGATAGAGAGGTTGCGAGACATGAATCTAGGATTGGATATGGGGGAAAGTCATATATGGTGCAACATGTTGAAAATTACCAATGAGTTTTTAGATGTGGTTCGGGTGGAGTAGGGTAATGATCAGGAGTTGCAGCAGATAATAGGTGAGTTGGGTACAGATAAGAGAAAAGATTTCAGGATGGGTAAACACGACATCCTGCAATTTAGAGATAGGGTGTGTGTACCCAAGAGTCGGGTATTGAGGAAGATGCTCTTGGATGAAGGGCATAAGAGTGATCTTAGCATACACCCAGGTATGACTAAGATGTATAAAGACTTGAAGGCGACCTTCTGGTGGACTGGCATGACAACTGATGTGGCAGATTATGTAGCATCTTGCTTAGTGTGCCAAAAAGTGAAGATAGAACATTAGAGGTCGGGTGGTATGTTGGAGCCTCTTGATATTCCCTAGTGGAAATGGGACAACATTTTCATGGATTTTGTTACACATATGCCAAGGTCAGTGAGGGGGCATGATTCCATATGGGTAATGTGGATAGATTGGCGAAGTGCGCACACTTTCTACCAATTAATCACAAGATGTCTCTAGATAAACTAGCAGAGTTCTATGTCAGGGAGATAGTCAGGTTACATGGGGTGCCTGTGACTATCATATCAGATAGAGATCTCAAATTTACATCGAGGTTCTTACAATCCTTGCAGGCAGCATTGGGCACACAATTGAGAATGAGCTCAGCTTATCACCCTCAGACAGATGGATAGTCTGAGAGAACCATACAGTCGCTCAGGCGAGTGAGGTTTGCCTAAGTGGGACAAGAGGGTGTAGTCATTGTTTCATGCTCGCTCAAGCGAGTTGGGCTAGCTTAAGTGAGGCTGATGGACTAGCCTGGGCGTAGACCCTTGGCTTAGGCGAGAATGTTGTGAATCTATGCTTGTGTGTGCACTGTTTAAGCTGTTTTGGTTGACGTTCCCTAAGTTGTGGGAAGTTTTTACATGGTTTGGGGTGTTTGGGCTTGAAGGACTAAGTCCATAGGATTTTGGGATGTGCTTGGATTGAGTCGTGAACGAGGAGTTCGTGATGGGTGGATCATATGCAGAACGTGAACAGTTTAGTTCACTAGAGGTACCCTTGTTGGGATGAATGAGCGAGGGAGTTCATTTCATGCTCTACTTGGGCATGCTGTGAGCGAGGGAGTTCATAGTAGGAAAGGCGGGTATGCGTGTCTGGGTCCAAGCAAGGAGTTCGGATGAACGAGCGTGAGAGTCCGTGAAACAGGACTACAAGCAAGATAGGCTTGTAGGTTGGACCACGAGCGAGGAGGGTTGTGGAAGCACATGAAATCCCAAAATTAGAGTGGGGGAAAGTGGGTGATGCTGTAAATAAATATATATAATTATGAATTGACTAGGGGTTTATTTCATATATATTTATGTGTATGTGCATAGCTCACCCTATCTGTGTGTGTATGGCGATGATCGGGTAATTTGTTATCCGGGAGCAGATGATGTTACAGGTGAGCCAGGAGTTACTTAGTGACGGAGAGTGGGCTAGGAGCAGGAGGGGATTTTATACTATTTTTATTTGATTTCCTTGTAATTTGATTACAATTTTTACGGTTTTGGATATTAATCTTGAAGTTGTACATATGGATTTTAGAATTTATAGACCATTAATGTTTTAAAGTTTTAAATTTTCCATGTTTTTTGGAAAATGGACTATTTAATAAATGAGGTATTTCATCATGCCTGTTTATTTTATTTTGTTTTATTTTATTATAAGTAATATCCTACTAGGATGTTACATTCGTGTCCATAACCTTCACACTTGGTGCACCTAATAACACTTGTTTTGTCTTTTGGCAATGATCTTCTATCATCTTGGTGCTCCTTTCTAAGATTCCCAAGTTTGCTATTCAACCTCATAATTCTGAACACAATGAAGTTTATATCTTCTATCAAGGTCGAACGTGTACGGAACATTGTTGAGTGCTAAAAAATGCTAATTCCTGCAGTGAAAGAGAGGAAACAAGAATTAACACAAAACACAATAATTGGTTAGCAAAAGTATTGTTGATAAAATTATCAAATGGGCTTCACCACTCTTTACGTGTTTACACTCAATTCCACTCGTGTTTCCCTCTCAAAGTGTATTCATTCGCTCTTAAGTTCCTATTTAGTTCTTCAAAGAACCTCCAATCAACCCATCAAGAATTCAACATCAAAGTGAAAGATGTAACAAATCTAAGCTCAACTCAGGAGGCCAAAGAAAGGAAAACTCTAAGACAACACCAAGGAAATTTAAAGATAAACTAAAAACACTTTAAAAGACCCAAGTAATCTAAATAGTGTATTTAGAATTACTACTGGAAATGTGAAACAAATTACTCAAGCTAAACTTTGATGATTAATTCAAACTTCCATAAGCAATACTTCCAACAATTTAGCTCAAGGCACATTGTCCTATAACACAACAATCCAAAGGAAAATCAACTCAAAGAGAAATCATGGACAAAAGACTCAAATAAAGTTAGAAATTCAAGAAAAGGACTTATATTGACAAGAATAAGTACCATATTTTCCATGGAGAGTAATCATAACAACATCCATAGCAACCCTTAAGGCACCTCTATCAATAGTAAAACATCAACAAAGACCGTCTTACGTGTGCTATCAAAACCAGCCAAAACATGTCCCAAAACAGTAGCATAACAACACACTGAAACAGGTTTGGCTACTACCAAAAGTGGGCTGGCTGCTGCCAAAAGCGGGCCAGTTGCTGCCAAAATGCTTAAATCAAAGATGGCTACCATCAATTAAATCTAGTGGTTGTAAAGGGAAATAATTGGTTGTTATTCAAGTTATTCAAGCAATCTGCACAAACACGTCTCCAACTTCCATTGAATCAACAAATGCGCTGCCACTCAAAACAGACTCGTGGCTGCACTAACACGTTCCAAACTTGCAGCTTAGTAAATGCACATATCGGATGGACTAGCTTCTGAAAGAACAAGTTGTGCAAAACTAAGCTCTTTCTATCCAATTCTAAATCACGTTAAGGAAACTGTTAATAATGCATCCAAGGTCTAATATTCACGTAGCCACATGTAAAACTCACGCTTTCCCTTAATTTCATAAACGTGCACCAAAAATTTTCCAAACGCCACTTATTCTACCACAAACTACTGCACCAGATTCCCTAGAAAGGTTGTCACTGAATGGATCAGACTACTGCATCACCATTGCCAATTTTGCACCGAAAAGGAGCCAATCATAGAATTACCGCCTGAACTAGATACTCAAGTGAAATTTCTACATTAAAAGGACTAAGGCACACTTACAAAGCATGAAGCATCAATTTTGCAGCATTTTGATTAATTCAAACCAAACATGTTCCCGTTCAGCTGTTGCCTAACATATTTCTACTACACAAATTGATTTCCATAATTTACTAGGTGTTACTGATTGCATCAGATGCAAGTCTCCACATGTCCACTACTTCAACCTTCAAAACATTGTTGGATTCCTTAATTCAAGGCCAAATCCCACCACATTGTTGGATTCCTTAATTCAAGGCCAAAACATTGTTGCACCACTTGGCAATTCTTCAAACAACCTTGCTGCATAAATTCACTACACCAACCATTGTCTGAAGGATCCTGCTGCACCCATTTGCCAATATTGCCACTATACCAACGAACTTATCACGCATACCGCTACTTTCCCTTTTCTTTGGACCAGCCTGTTTCACCAAGTTGCTTGCTGTACTACCACCAAGTCAGAAATGGTGCTGCACAACACAGCCTAAAAAAGGCAAAGGCCAATTGCTCAAAATTTCTCACTACACCAATTCAAATTGGCATCAAATGAAGTAGAGAAAAGATTTTGTCTATGCACCGCTTGCTTCTTTTGATTGGTTTACCTTTGAATAATTCCAAGCACTGACATAGCTAAATAGATAGGCCAAACTACCGCAATTTCGAATTGACATCTGATGCACCAAAAAGAAATTTTGCACCACGTGTTATTCCAGATTTTGTGTGATAGCTACCACTGCTTGAGAAAAAAAAATTGCCTGTTATTCCAACTGAATTGTTTACTTCCTTTGAATGGACTAACCAAATTCACTATAAACAATCCATTTTCACGTTCACAGTACCACACGAACCATGCTGGAAATTTGACCTTCCAATTTGCACAAATTTTGCACACCACTAAGCTAAATGAGTGAACCACTTTTCCCTTCATCCACTATTTCACATATTTCTTGGGGAGTGTGGTGGCTGCCAAAACATGCTTGAAACAAAGGTTGCACCAGTGAAACTAGAAAGATGCCACCGCTATAACCAAAAATCTACTACACCAACTTCACTAAAATAAACTGGCAAGACTTGTCCACTGCTTGGACCAGAACACTTGTTGTCAAAAGGAAATGGGTTTCCCTTCTTGCTGCACCGCTTGGCACCTTTACATCTCTGAAAGAGGTCTTTAGTTGCTACCTAAAATTTTCCCTACACCAATTAAGCAAGCAACGAGCCAATCAAAGTCACCATTGCCAACATATGAAAGGTCAAGCTTGCACCTCAAAAAGTAGTTGCTGTAGTATATCTATATAGCGAATGGAAAATCTAGTGAACCAATCACCAAATCAGAAGTAGCTTGCTTTCAGATTGCAAAACTCAAACGTCACTATTAGAACGTGCTAAATAGGACCACATCGCAAGCTTCGAATTTTCTGCCTCAAATTCTGCACCAAGATACCTAAAATAGTTGCCACCACCATTCAAATCTTGCAAGAAAATTTTAATTGCACCTAATGGATGTAAGCAAGCTATTGTCAAACTTAATTCATAGGACGTTGCTGAACCATTAAACCAGCAAATTGCACCTATAAAAACAACAAACTAGTGCACCAGAAAATTTGATCAAAGCTGAACCAAAAACACAGGACAAATCATCCAAAGTGCACCAACGATGCGTGGTTGTGAAGATGTGTTCCACCACTTCAAGTAACAACACCTCAAGCTTGACGTTTGCTACACTTTGCTAGCTCACAAAAGGGGGAGTGGACCAACCTACAAGTAACTCATAATTGAATAAAGGGCAACTACAACTCCGTTTCCATTAGTTCTACTGACTTTTGTTAAAGGACCCTTCATTGAGTCATTTTCACAAACACTAAAGCTGCTTCAGACTAAAGGCACGAGCTAGTGTAGTTGGAAGTAACGAAACTTCCTTATGCTATTATGTTCAAGTGGTAAGCTACGCAATTTTACGATTACGAATTCCATGGATTAAACAAAGCCATTGAAATTGAAACATCTTTTATCATTGTCGCTTTTGCAATTGCTCGTGATAGAACTTTCTCGGTGTTGAACTCTTCGAATTTGCCAAGGAATGAGGTGGAAATTGAATTTGCCAAGGACTAGCGAAGCACACAGCTCGTGAAATCCCCTTCTTTGACTTTTAGAGACGTGCACAATCGAAGATGAGAAAGAAACCACCGAATGAAAGACGACGACAAACCAATCTCGAAACTTCCACGGGAAAAAAATATGAAATGAAACCAGAATGAAACGCCCAATTTCAGACAAGCATAAATTCATCCAAACCAAGCTCTAAATACCATATGATGAAGGATCGTCTCGGAACGGGAGGAAACTACGCCACTTGGAGGAGATTCCAAGATAAGTGAGGAAGATCCGCCACTTTGAATTAGAGATTCAAAGATAAGGATCGGTGGTTCTAAGGAGAACCTCAAGACTTGAGAGAAAACTCAAATTTTCATTTAACTCAAATCTGAATACAAATGTGTGTCATAAGGGCTTATATACTATAGGCCAAAACACCAAAAAGCCCAATACCACTAAAAGTCTGATAAAGCCCAAAGAAAATATTTCAAAAATTACAAAAAGGTTTTTATTCCACTATCCGAAGCTAATTTGAGATCTCTTTGAAGATATTGTGCATGATTCCATCATCTGTTTTCTAATCCTTTGACGGTCCCGAACCATGTCTCCATCACTAAGGGCGAACCTATATGCAACTATTACACCAGTAAAACCCATTTCTTTCTTTTGTTTAGTTGACGTCAATTAAAAGGAAAAGGCCCAAGCTCGTTTCCTCTTGAAACACTCTCAACTTTCTCATTACCATTTTCTCTCTACGTTTGTCCATTCTTAAACAGCTTCCCTTTCTATTTCTCATTCTTATATTCTAAATTCTTCTTATAGCAGAACTTGGATTCGAGACCTTTGTAGAAACCCTTTCAAGGCAAATAGAATGTTATGTCCCTTTGTAGAAACTCACCCATAATCATGCTCGAGTTGTCGTTCAGACGAGGAGTTTCAACTTTTGAGCAAGAGTAATCTCGCCTAGGCAAGAAGGTCTCGCTTAAGCGAGAACTCGTAGAAACCTCACAATGCCACTATTCTAACTCTCACTCAAGTGAGAAGGGTTTACTTGAGCGAAAGAATCCCTTTCGCCTAAGTGAGGATGTCTATCTTAAGCAAGATTCATGCAGGGAAGTGTTTAATTCCTTTATTTGTTCCATGATTGATTGATTTACTCCTTAAAGCGTGAAATATGACGCCATGTATGTTTTATGTGATGGAACAAGGCTAAAATTTGTTGTGCTTGGTATATAATGATAAAGGGTTTTGGAAATGTATACATAGTTTGATGTAATACCATGAGTCTCACGGGGAGATTTTATGTTATCTGTGTTTTATAATTACTCAGTTATCTTTTAAAAATATTTTTACTAGCTTACCCTTTCTCTTTATGTCTGTTTTTTGTTTGGCTTTTCTTTTTGCGATTATCACCAATACTAGTGGAAACATAAGAGGAAGTGCATGTTGAGGTGGAGCAGACGAACAAAGATGTTGCAGTCTAGAATAGATTGCTTTAGTTGGTCTTTACTCTTGTCTTCCTTTTTGAAAAACTTGATACGATTATGTTTACATTTTGATCTTGGGCTTTTTGGTGCCCTTAGTTGCTTTTGAGTACTACAGTAAACTCATAGATAACTGTAATAGTTAATCTAAACTTCCATCTTGTTGCTCTATATTTTTTAATTATGTAATGTTTTATTTATTAGACTATAATATTAAATGGAATGTCACCACACCCATCTAAACAAATATGTTATACATATATATATATATATACATACATATACATATACATATATACATATATACATATATATATATATATATATATATATATATATATATATATATATATATATATATATATATATATATATATATATGTATATATGTATATATGTATATATGTATATATGTATATATGTATATATGTATATATGTATATATGTATATATGTATACATATATACATATATACATATATACATATATATATATATATATATATATGTATATATGTATATGTATATGTATGTATACATATATATGTATATACATATATATATATATGTATACATATATATATATATATATATATATATATATATATATAT
>Ga0214542_1002526_pt1 | contig 37742 bp, 13 predicted proteins | sample CNSS1metaG_FD_160096 | JGI IMG/M metagenome (GOLD analysis project Ga0214542, IMG submission 160096) | Root nodule microbial communities from cowpea collected in UCLA plant growth center, Los Angeles, California, USA - CNSS1 | ecosystem: Host-associated > Plants > Roots > Nodule | place: USA...
ATCTTACATATCAGTTTTAAAAGATTAATTGACTTAAAAGTATACTTCTTTACAAAAATCTAGGAACATTTGTAAAATTTGATTGGTGCTCCTTGAGAGTGTGCCACATGATATATTATAAGATTTTATGAAAGTGAGGTCGTAGTCATGGTTATATCAAGTAATCTTGATTCTATTTGTGCATGATTCTGTATCTCTTCTACTCGTCTTAACATATTTTTGCTTATAAAATAACTCTTAAGAAGAAAAAAATAACCTAGAAAATTCAATATTAAATAAATAAATAAAATATAAATGCTAAAGTTCATATATACATCAAACTCTATTCACCGATCTACCTAAATATTGGTAAACAAAAATCTGTTTAAATATATTCCCATCCCTAATTTGAGAGCGCATATTTTAAAGCAGAAACAATCTATATATATATATATATATACTCTTTGATTGGACGTATATAGTTTCTGCACAAGCCTTAACCTATTCGAAAGAAAAAAATTACGTGAACAATTTGAAAATAATGATGGATGAATTTTTACAATAACTTATATAAAGTCTGTCTTTTAAATAAAAGCTTTATTTCTTTTAATAGGCAAACAAAAACAATTTCTCCTATATAATAGAAGAACAAGTAAGACAAACGTACAAATCAATTAATTAAAGTTATATAACAACGTACGCAACTCTTTCTGATTTCTAATTGCTATAGTTATATAAGAATGAATGAATAAAACTATTAAATAATTTTTACCAGCAAATACTTAATGTATTACAACTCTTTTAGCCTTTTCTTAGTTTCAAATTTCATTTGACGAAATATATAATAATAATTAGAGTAGTTTTACGTTTTATATTTGATAAAAATTGAAACAATTTTTTTTCCAATAAAAGAAAAAAAGTCACAGAAACATTGGTTTCTCAAAAACAAAATCCTGTTTGTAAATAGAGGATTAGACTTGTACTGCATCATACTTATATTATTGCATATTAAAATTGTCTTTATTTCTAAATGATGTTTAAATGATGTAAGATAAGTTTTTTAAGAACTAACTTATAAAATAAAATTTGTACACCATTTATATGTTATAAAATTGCTTTATTTCTTTTTTAACAACTTATAAAACATTGGCGTAGCAGAAGTGGATGAATCCAACCGCTAACAACGTTGCGTGACGTAGAAAACTAAGATGCTGTGTATTTTGCTGTGGCAATGCATGTTTGCAGCATTTTTGTTACACTGTTTCGTTGGTATGCGTATATACGAAAAATGATTGAATCCATTGGGTTGGTATAATGTGTGTGGTAAAGACAGAGGAGCAATTCGTCGGTGCCTAATAACCTTGATACACCACTGCATACGCATGTGACTGTGTTTGGAATCATGACTTGCATCGACCACTAAATTTTCAATCGTGAAAACACAATGCTAAATGAATAATTATTGCTTTTGCTGTGTCTTTCTGGGATGAATAAATTGATTTGTCATATTCCCTCTTAATGATATAAAATATCGTGAAAATAATTGAATACTAACCCTAGACAACAAGGTGCCCATGGTTACCAACATTGTTTGTGGTTCATGTACGTGGTTTTGTCCAAGATATCGTAACCTAATAAAACTGTGTTGTCATGTTTAAAACAGCTGAATCTTTTGGAAAACACACAAGTCTCGTGTTGGTAAGTTAGAAACAAATAAAGAGGTTATTATAATCTTGATAATTAATTAAAGCACCATTAATTTCTTTCTAAATCAAAGTTCACCAAACAAACACAAGACCCTTTTTTCATGTTGAAACCTAAGAGGTTAAAAATATGAGTAGGATATGAAATAATGTTTGTGTGCGTGTGCGTAGAAGGCGAAACAAAAGAATAGAAAATGATGGTTATAAATGGACCACAAATATTGATAGAAAGGCATCACATGAAGGGGACTTTAGTCCAACCTAACCATGAAAAGCTTCTCATGCTTCATTTAGCAATCACAAAGAGGATGATACGCCTTTAAAATCAATTAATGACCATACTTTAACAGGTAGGTATCCATATACCACAATTCAGCTTTATCAAATATTATTAAAATTATTAAAGATTTCTACACTAAGTATATACAAACCTAAACATCATCTCATCCTTTGCCTGAATAAATATTATTTTAAATTTACAACTTTATTAGGTTTTTTTATTAGTAATAAATGAGACGTTAAAGATATCTCAACTCTCAACTTGTGTGCTACAAAATGTCAATATAAAAAAAACACACACACACACACACAAAAAAAAAACAAAGCCAACCATGCATAGCAAAATGTATATTATGATGTAACTTTATATTTTTAAAGACCTAAAATATTACATAATATTAGCCAATTTATACGGTATTATTTTATTCAATACAAGAAAATGTCTCATTAACAATCATTTTTAATGACAAAAATTTGTTAGTCATTATAGTGACTAATTTATATATCAATTTACAAAATAAAAAATTATTTGTATACTAAAATAGTCACTATTATAAAAATAATATTATAATTGGTTGTTAAATTGTCACTAATTAATTAAAGAATGATTTAGAAACCAATTTGGAAATTGGTAACAAAAATCTTGATAGTTAATGTTTTGTGACCAATTTTCTTTCATAGTTAAAATTTTGGCAGCTAAATTTTAGAACAATTATAATTTTTTATTTATAGTAGTAAATATTTTAATAATCAATAACTTTTTTATTTTGTAAATTGGTATCTAAATTTGTCAGTGTAGTGACTAACACCTTTTGATCAAAATTAATTGTTAATAAAATATTTTTCTTATAGTGACTATAGATTTATATTACACATTTATAAATTGTTTCACCCTGATGTCTCTACATACAAAAGATAATAATATGAAATAGATCGCACATTCTATGAACAACATGTAGCGGTAGTTTTGCCCAACAAAAGTCACTGGTCGAAAAATCTACTTTCCATTATCACTTTCAAAAATAACTTTCAAAAATAGTTTTCAAAAAATAGTTTCTTGATCACTATAACTTACTTTTTTTCACACCCAAAAAGTTGTCTTTAGGATATATTCTTTTCATATCATGAGTATCTACTTCTCAAATATTACAAAAGCATTATAAAATCAATTAGAAAATCATCATGCACAAAGCATAAAAAGCTAGCTAATATTAAATACCATTTGAAGGTGAGTTATCTCTGGAGTTGCATTTCTACTTCGATCCAAAAGCACATCTTAGAACCTTGTTCATTCATGTTCCACCTATATATAGTAGTTCTTCATGTATGTAATAAAAAGAACTACAAATTAATTAGGGTAGGGGAGGTATCGCACATGCATCTTTAACTCAATGCTCATGGCGTATAAATGCATTAATAATTTAAGTGGCCCTAACTATTTATTATACAGCTAGCACAACCAACTTGAACCTACAATCATTCGGGGATTCTCTCGTATCTTACCACAACAAAATTTGCTTATATCATTAAGAAACAAATGCAGTATCAAACTTATTGATTACTTCAATTTTTCGTCTTCTTCTTTTTTAATTATAGGTACAATACTAGCAACTGCTCTTTCAGTCACGGGCTTAATCTAACTTTATATGATTTGAATAATAATCTAATATATTATTTGGCATAAGATTTTACATCTTTGACGGTCATTTCGTTAAGTATTAATCAATTAACTAGTTGTTACGCTGCTACATTCCTTTTGAGTAAAATCAATATTTTTGGTTATAAAAAAAAATAAAAATTGCTAGTTCCTAAGATAAATAGGTCTTACCCGAATATTTAGAGTCATCCAATGAGTTCTTGAGAAATGATAAAATCTCCTTGCTGAGTTGTAGATTTTGTTTTTTTTTTCCTTTTTGTGTGGGTATGAGAATTTATGATGATATCTAATTACCCAATAGGTTCATTTACACAATATTTTTTAATGTTCAAGTCAATAAATATATTATATGAGAGTGAGGAAAAAAATGTGATACTACTTTTGATAGAAATGAGTATTTATAGGTTTTTAGACCTTCATAAATAGGATTGAGAAAAAATAAGAAAAATAGTTTATTTTTTTTTGTATCACTCATTGCGCTCTACTAAAATGAGTAAGTTGTTAAGTGGTTGAGCTATTAAACATTGGATCCGTTTTGATTATTTAAGATATAATTAGATAAAACTACTACTTTGAGAAGTTTATAAATAAGTTGGTAACAAGTTTCGGAAGTTTGAAAGTCAATAATTTACTTAGTAGGTGAATATTTTATTTTCCTCCTTTTTCAGAATGAAAGATTTTTTGTGACTTAGTATTTATTCAAGACATCCTTTTGTGATTGAATTGTTGAGGATCCTAAGTTACCGAGGGTTGAACATTTAGCAATCGAGTTGTAGTTGTAGTACGCATATTTGTAGCAACTTTGCTTTCTATTTCAATGTCCTTAAATATTAGGAGTGGTTATGGATTGAATTTTTAATGATCTCATCCTTATCCATTTTAGATTTAAATAATTGGATCAAATTTTCGATTCAAATCCATTTTTTTTTAGCAAAATTAGTTTAAATTTTTTTAAAATCCAGATCCAAATAATATTTACATCAAAATTTAAATCTAGTTTAAATATTTGCATCAAGTTCAAAATTCAAAATCTACTTTTTATAAAATAAATTTAAATTAAATTTTTTAAAACTTGTGTCTTTAAGATCGATACTCAACCCACAAGACTAGGGCCAAAAAAGGTCACAAGGCAAAAAAGCCCCTCGTTAAAGAAGCTCATAGGGCCAAAAACCACACAAAAGCCTTGTGGATCAAGGCCTGTCAATGAACTTTTCTCTTAAACATGAAAAATATATTATTTTTTAAAATATATTATTAAACGTTCATTGTCGGCTCTGGGTTGACAAGTCTAGGACCCATCCAGGTCGTCAAGCCGAGCCAAACCGACTTGTCTAAGTCGTCGGGACAGCCTAGTTTATCTGACTCGTCATGCCGGCCTGACACAGTCAAGTCGTCGTGTCTGCCCAACCTCACACGGTCGGGACGTTGGGACTACCTGACCTATCTGGCCCGTCAAGGTCGTCCGACATGCCCAGTCCGTACTGGTCGTTTGGCACGGCCTGTCTGAGTCGTCGGGCCGACTCACCTTGTATGGATCGTTGGGCCCACTCTACCCATCAAGGTCGTCAGGCCTGTCCAGTCCTTATAGGTCGTTGGGCATGACCTGTCCGAGTCGTCGGGTTGACCTATTCCATCTAGGTCTTGGAGCCCACCTGGCCTGTTTGGGTCATTGAGCCCGCTCGACTTTTTCGGGTTGTCGGGCCCAACCGACTCATCCGATTCGTCGGGTCCGTCTAGCCCGTTTGTGTCTTTGGGCCCACCCAACCCGTTCAATTTGTCAGGCCCGATGACTCGTCCGGGTCATCGGGTCCCCCCAACCTGTTCTAATCGTTCGGCTCACTCGACTCTTCAGGGTCGTCAGGCCTGTCCGGTTCGTATACGTCATTGAGCAAGGCTCGTTCGAGTCTGGATTTAGCCCAATCTATCTCAACCTTTACCCTAACCTAACTAAAAATTTAAATTGAAAATTTGGATTGAATTTTTTGGATTATCCATATTGAAAAATCTTTATTTAGAGAATGGATATCCAATCCATAAAATATAAAAAATGTAGATTAGATTGAAATCCATATCCTTTAAAATGGATTTTAAATGGATTAAATTTTTAATAAAATAAATTTTAAATAGATTGGATCGGAACAAAAGTGGATCGAATCAAGAAAATTAAATTTTTTGCCCACCACTATTAAATATAGAGTTTCTCGTTAATTATAAATCTCTTACAAAAATATGTTTGATGCTTGTATTTATGAATAATCATCTGGAGGAATGTTTTATTAATTCTCTTTAATTTCAAAAATCTTAAAACATCATATCTCTTAGGCAATTGATGTTACATATCTCTAAATATCATGTTGTCGAAGTATGTGACAATGGTGAAAGACACATGGATATGCCCTAAACAAATTAAATGTCTCTATTTAAATTCATTTTATTTCTCATTTCATACATTCATTTGAAATCTTACTCATAAAAGAACACACAAGAGACTATTCATGTTGCGTCTCATTTGATACATTCATTTGAATTCTTACTCGAGTGATTGGAAAAATAATGAGATCCTAGTGTATTTACACATGTCCAATGGGAATCAAGAACTTACAATTATTTAGTTATGGATTATGTTAGTTTCTGAATCATTCTTTATTTTTAATTATTGTATGTATTTACTTTAAATTAAGCTTTTGTATTTAGGTATATATTTGATATTAATGAGAATGCGGGAAAAATTATATTTTCAAGGACCCCAACTCATTCATACCGTGACCAATAAAATGGGTAACACCCATACACATCACTAGTTGTTTGGGACAAGGGAAACAGATATATTTTGTCTCTTATATGTAGGAGTAAATGTAGTTTGCTGTATTATAATTATAATCTATCAATTTTAGGTTTAACAATTATTATATTTTAAATTCATGAATCATTGGCATCTACGGGATGGATTTACTCATTGCACAAGCTTCCCCAAGCCTTTAAAACAAGTAATAGATTGGTAAAACCTCAATCTTATGATATAAGTGTATCCTAACTAATGTCTTTTTTTCATAGTGCATTCACTCGACATAATGTGGTTAGAGACAAACCAAGTGTGAGTAAAAAGAAAAAGTTTGCATTGATGTTGTTCAAGGTTAACTATTTTGGTCCAATTATAATTGTTTTTTTTTTCTTTCTCAATTATTTATAATTATGTTGATATATTTGTAGTGTAATAAACAAACCTACTCATGTGAGTGTGGTTATTATTGTTGTATATGTTGACGAAAATCATGAACAAAATAGAGTTTTTGAGGTGTGTAGATTCACTGTCCTTAAAGACTTATCAGTGATGTGTTGTGCAAGTACTCACAATTTAATAAAAAGACATAGAAAAGAGAAAGACAATGAGAGAAGGAGATAGAAGAATGGAAGCATGAAGTGTGTTTTTGAGAGGAGTATTGGAGACCTATTTATAGGTGTAGGATGGGTTCAAAAACCCATGATCTGTAGCTGAAATCTAGTGGGAAAACCAACTTCCCATGGCTTGAGGAGGAAGTATTGCTCAACTTCCTTGGGTGAGCGTCGCCAGAAAATGCAGAGCATATCGTGGAGCTCTACGTGCATTTGGTGCGACTCTTCTATTCCAACCACAAGGGTCACCTTTTACAACCTTTTGCAATAATCTTTTGTATAACAATTGTATTATGCAATGCAACGGATGTTCATGTTGGTATTCAAAGAGGTTGGAAATAGGTCATAGTTTACCTCATTCAAAGTACTTCACTTTTTGTCTTTTTATGTGCCCATTGAAATTATTGTCTTTTGTCTAGTATATCAACAATCTTCGACTATTGGTTTCAACTTCATGTAAGGAAAGTTGGTGCCGAATATATAATTAAAATGTACAATAATTTTTATAATTAGCTTATTTTGTAACCAATATATATAGAATATTTTGTAGTTTAAAGTATTTAATATAGAAATATTATCTATTTTGTTCAGGATTTTGACTGTATTTAGATATATTTTGTGCAACTGTTTCTGTCTAGGTTTCGAAATTATGTAGACAGAAACAAAATAAATTTTTTTTTTTAAAAAAACTAAGCTATAAGCTACAATTGTACTTAAAATTGTACCCTATACTTGTACTCTTTTAAATGATTTTATCTTAGAGCTTTAAAGCTACTAATATGTAACCAATCGTGGCCTATTTCCTTTGTTTTTTATTTTTAAATATTTTTTATTGTTTTTATAGGCTACGATTTTATCCAAAATCATAGTCTCTGTACTTGTATTTTTTTTCATAATTTTTTTTATCCTTAAACTTTCAGGCTATGATTAGCTCTTCAATACCTATACCTTTTTTAAAATGAATTTTATAAAGGTTTCTTAAAACTAGTTTTTCTTTTTTAAAATAAAAGTAAGAAAAATATGTAATTTAAATTTGTATCATATGAAATAATAGAGTAAGTTAGTACTTGAAAATGTAAAGATGAATTAGAAAACATAAAAAATATTTAAATATATGTATCAATAATCATAATCATTTTCATATACATATTTTAATGTTAAAAATAGACTACAAATTATAATAAAGGAACGACCTATTTGTATTATGAAAAAAATCCATATATAAACAATGGTAAATTTAACACTTCTTCGTGACATGTATTATCACACAAATAATATAAATTTACCCTGTAAATGAGTATCTCAATTACAAACCCAAAACTATAATATTTAATTGATAAATGTTTATAGAGTTTTATTTGATTTTATTCGCATGAGATACATACTTTCATATATAAAATTATGGATTTATAAAAATCTCATGTAATTTATTATCAATAATTTATATATTTCATTCCTAAAGTTTACTCCTTCAACACATAGTTGTTTTTCATGATCATGTGGGCTTTGACTAGTCCAATCGAGTAGACACAGAAGATGGACAATCCTGACAAAGAAAAATATAAAGAACCCTAATTCTTATTCGAGTTAATTGGGACAAAAAGAAGCATTATAAAGAAGTCTAACAAAAAATAAAGAAAAGAAAAGAACTAATTAATGAAGAAAAAGAAAAACTAAAAGCTGGTGCCATAATAATTAAGATAAGTGGCAGACCCTAACAGTAGAAAAAAGGTCCAAGAGGGACCATCACGCATACTTCTCAATGCCCCATCTGGATAACTTTTAATATACCAAAAAAATCTTTTTTTTTTCATATATGAAAATTATGTTTCCCGAACTTATGATTTTTATTTTTCCTATTTAATTAAGTTCCCCTTTTCACACGTTTTGATTATAAACCTTTTTCATATTTATTCGAAAACAGAAGATTATAAGAAAAAGAGAAGCATGGGGTTCAAAATGAGGAAAAGCAACAGAAAGAAGCAGAGAAAATGAGAGTGAATTAACACAAACTCATCTTCAATGATCTTATCCATTCCCATATCCAAACACACCGTAATTGTCTCCACGTCTCCAACATAACAGTGATTTGCAAAAGCAAAGAGAGCAACAAAAACCTAACTCTATAACCACGTCTACGTTGTTGTCTCACGCAATCACAGAAACCTAGCTGGATTCAAAACTCAACAAAAGTTGTTTATTCCGATGATATCAATATGCATTTAAAGCGATTCCTTTATAACATAAATAATAATTCATTTATGTAACCATCGATAAATAATGAATAGCTGTTCTTTTGCAACTTTGTCAAACTAATTCTCCTGGAGATACAGCAAACAATAGCTGTTCATTCACGAACTTGAATACGATTATCATTAATTTCACTAATTTTATATATTAAATCTAAAGAAAAATGCTAGATAGTAGGAGACAGAGTTAGGCTTAAATCTGTTACGCCATTATCTCAGCAATGATTTGTGCAAAATGCTTTTTATTTTTTATTTTATTTTTTACTTTAATTTGTTTATCAAACAATGAAATGCAAACAATCCCTAACAAATTCTTCGAGTTATTTAACAATACTCTAAAACTAAACCTAATTTATTTGGAGTAATAAGAGATCAAGACTTCTGATTAGAATCAATATATAGTCTGATGCGTTTCAAATTTGATCTATTTAATGCAATAGAGGTCAGTTTATAAAAAAAAAGCTTTTCATTTTCATAGTTTGACATATTTATTTATTTAGAGACTATAATATATATATATATATATATATTTTGGACATTAAGAAAATAATATATTCAAGTAGAAGCACATCTACAAAATAAGAGCATAAAAATAAATAAAAGGACACACAAAATTTAAAGTGATTCAGTACCTCTACATCCACAAATACTCAACAAAAACCATTATCATTCAAAGTGTAATTTTTTAACGATGAAAAAAAATATTATTAATATTTATTATTTCAATAAAATAAATATTATAATATAATTGATTTGAAAAATTAATTATTTTCTTTATTAATGCAAAAAATAATTAAACATTTGTAATACTAATATTTATTATTTGAATAAAACAAATATTATAATATAATTGTTTTCAAAAATTAGTTATTTGAAGTTCTTTTTCTTTATTAAAGCAAAGAAAAACTTAAACATTTGTAATCAGGAATTTGGAATCAGATACAACGAAAATGGAATCGGAAAATGCACCACAGCTTTTTTTTTTCATGAATTTGGAATGAGATACAACAAAAGTGGAACCGGATAAATGCACCAAAGCTTTTGAAGTTGGAATTAGATCCAAATAAAATGTATCCAACTCCGTTAACTTCTTTAAAAACACATTTAGTTCGGTAAACTAGTTCGACTTCTGCTTTGCTATTATCGACATATTGATAAAATGATAAAGGTCACTCTCAAATCTCTTCAAAATAGGGAGATGCAAAATGTTGAGGTATCTCGTAAATCAACGCTTTTTATTTCTTTGCATTCAACAAAAATAAATAAATCTCTACGATCAGGGACGGAAGAATGTAATGATAGGGGAGCCACAACTCCCCCAACCACTTTTTTTTTTACTTTATTTTCTATATATTTAAAAAATAATATTTATAAATTATTGCTTTATTTATATTAATTGATTTTTATTTTATTTTATTTTCTATATATTTTAAAAAAATATTTATATATTACTACTTTATTTAAATATTATTATTTTATTTATATATTATTACTTTATTTATATATTATTACTTTATTTATATATTATTACCTTATTTATATTAATTTAGTTTGGAAAATCTTTTTTAAAATTGAAAAATCATAGTTTTTCTCTATTATAATTTTTTATACTTTTTTATTTGGTTTCTCTCTTCCGTGCCTCCATCTCTCTTTCTCTCGTTTTATTTTCATCTCAAATTTCACCATCAATTCCTTATTATTTTAAAAATCAAATTGCGCTACGGCAAAATTGAAGAGTTAAAGAACATTTTGGACCGAACAATTTCTTCTTTTGAGTAAGTTCATCTTTTTTTTGAAGCAATATGTTTTCCTCTTGTATGTGGCTTTTCTACGCTCTAGGCATATTTCTATCCGTTAGAGATCATAAAATCATGCTTTAATTGTTGATCAAACTCTTCTTTGTGTAGATAGAGCTATTTTAGGCTTTGAAGTTGTGTAAAGGAAGAACAAGATTAGGAATCTACTTTAAGGTAAGGGAAGCTAATCATTTAGAAGTTATTAGTTTTCTTAAAATATTGAGTCTTGCTTTTAAGATCTAATTTGGGGTATTCATAATTTTATCTTTTTGTAAATAGGTGAGAGGTGACAAATTTATATTAGAAAAATTATGATAAAGAGTAAAAGAATTGATGATTTTTTCAAGAGGAAGGCTTGTGATGAAGATGAAAAAGATGCATCTACGTCATCTAAAATTGAGAAACTTCATGAGAATCCAAATATTGAAGAAAACGAAAAACGACTCTCTAAGGTTCCTAAAGTTACATATAATGAATTTGAAAATACTTTAGAACGTGATTCGGGGAAGCGTCTTCAAATTTGACAATACCTACCAAATCAAATTGATGAGGTACGAAGAGTTTATCTAAAATGGGGTCCATATCAAATGCATCTAGAAAATTATCCGTTGTCTGGTAAAGATGATCATCCAAGAAGATTTCAGTACACATGGTTTAGCTTATTTCCTTCATGGTTAGAGTATTCGCCAATAAAAGATGTTGCATATTGCTTACCGTGCTATCTTTTTAGTAAAAAACCAAGCAGACGACCTGACTCAAATGTTTTCATTGTTACAGGTAATTGAGTTTATTTTCATTGAATTATAATTGGCAATAAGTTGATTATCATCAACATGTTTTAACTTTTTGAATGTTATTTTATAGGTTTTAAAAGTTGGAGGAAAGTTAATAATGGAAAAAATTGTGCTTTCCTTAAACACATTGGGAAGAATCCTTGTTCACCACACAATATTGCAGTGTTTGCTTGTCAAGACTTGTTAAATCAAAATTTTCACATTAGGAATGTTTTGGAAGTGCAAAGCTCAGATCAAATTATGAAGAATCGGTTATGTCTCAAGACTTCAATTGACACGATTCATTTTTTATCACTTCAAGCTTCTGCTTTTAGAGGTCATGATGAAAGTACTGAATCGAGGAACCAAGCTAATTTTCTTGAGATGATAAAATTCATAGCATCATACAATGACGAAGTTGCAAAAGTTGTGTTGGAAAATGCTCCATTCAATTCCAAATATACTTCACCTAATATTCAAAAGGAGTTATTGAATATTTTTTCTAGTAAAGTGAAAAAACATATTCGTGAGGAAATTGCAGATTCCAAGTTTTGTATAATTGCGATGAAGCTCGTGATGAATGAAAAAAAGAGCAAATGGTTCTTGTTTTGAGATTCTTTGATAAAAATGGTTTTATTCAAGAGCGATTTTTTGATATTGTGCATGTTAAAGACACTGCAACAATAACTTTGAAGAATGAATTGTGTGTTGTACTATCTCGACATAATCTTAATGTTTCTAATATCCGTGGTCAAGGGTATGATGGTGCTAGCAATATGAGAGGAGAATGGAATGGATTACAAGCATTATTTTTGACTGATTGTCCTTATGCATATTATGTTCATTGTTTTGCTCATCGGTTACAACTTGCCTTGGTTGCTGCATCAAGAGAAGTTATTCCAATTCACCAATTCTTTTCAAAATTGACTTTTATTGTCAAAATTGTTTGCTCTTCTAGTAAATGTCATGATGAGTTACAAGCTATCAAGTTAGATGAAATTGCATATTTGTTAGAAATTGATGAGCTTGAAAAGGGTAAGGGACAAATCAAATTGGTAGTTTAAAACAAGCTGGGGATACCCGTTGGAGCTCCCATTTCCCTTCTATTTGTAGCTTGATCAATATGTATGATGCAACTTGTTTAGTTCTAGAAAAAAATATTATTGATGGATCTACTTATTCACAATGTGGTGATGCTGATAATGCTTACAAAAGCTTGACCTCATTTGAGTTTATACTGATCTTGCATTTGATGAGAGAAATTATGGGGATAACAAATGTTCTTTGTCAAGCATTACAACAACAATCTCATGATATAGTTAATGTTATGCGTCTAGTTTGTTTTACAAAAGGACTTATTCAAAACTTGAGAGAAAATGGTTGGGATAAGTTATTAAAAAATGTGACTTCTTTTTGTGAAAAACATGACATTGAGGTGCCTAATTTTTGGGCTTCTTATGTACAAGGCAAGGACGCTCTTGTCACCAAAAAGATCATATTACAGTGGAGCATTCTTTCAAAGTTGAAATATTCTTTGTTACCATTAATAAGCAATTACAAGAGTTAAATGGTAGATTTAATGACCAAGCAATGGAGTTATTAATTCTAAGCTCTGCTTTGGATCCTAAGGATACTTATAAAGCTTTTAATATTGATAAAATTTGCACTCTTGTGGACAAATATTATCTCATGAATTTCAATGAGCAAGAGAAGATTAATTTGAATTTTCAACTTCAACATTTCATTATTGATGCTCGTCAAGATTCAAATTTGAAGAATTTATCAACAATGCAAGAGTTATGTACATGTTTGGCAACAAAAAAAAAGTCTGAAGTTTACTACTTGATAGACAGATTACTTCGTCTTATCATGACTCTTCCAGTTTCTACATCTTCCAGTTTCTACAGCTACAACTGAAAGATCTTTTTCTGCAATGAAAATAATCAAGAAGTTGAGAAATAAGATGGAGGATGAATTTTTAGCTAGCACTATGATAATCTATATTGAACGGGATATTGCAACTAGCTTCAGCTTTGATTCAATTATTGAAGATTTTAAGTCATTGAAAGAGCGTAGAGGAACACTCTGACTAAATGTAACTTTTGTTTTTTTATATTATTATTGATGATAAACTTTATGTTAGTCTTTCATATATATTATTGTTATATTGTTTTGATTCTATTTTCATGAGTGCTTATTTTGAATAAAAAAATGATGTAAAGAAATTAATTTTTTTAATTAAAAAAATTATTATTTTTTAATTAAAAATAATAATTTATATATAACAAATATAATTTGACCCTAAAATGTTTGATCAAGTTCTGCTATTGTCTACAATCATCACTTTCTACCACCTTCCAATTGTAATTCATCTCAAAATAACAATCCTTATAGTTACGCAAAAGTTTAGTATGATATTACTTACTTTCACCAGATACTGTAATAGAAAAATCAATATTAGTTTATTGGGTTCTTTCTGTTTTGTTGATTCTTTGAATCTTTGCTTGAGAAAGTACAATATTGGTAGGGCATAGTTTTCTAATTTGATTAAGTATATAATTAACAGGAGCCACAATTTTGTCTCATTTTATATTAACACAGACCCTATTTACAACGGATCATGCCCTATTTGATACAACCACATCAATTTATATATCATGAACTCATATATTCTGATTACTTATTCTATACTTTATTACATGGAATAAAATAATTATAAAATGAAATAATAAAATTATAATAATGGATGATACATGAATTGATGATTGCATTTTACAATTTATTTTATTCTGAAATATAACTTTCTTAAAAGTTATCAATTAAAATATATTTAAAAATTTACATAGCAAAGTCTTTCCTATTAAAGCAGCTTGACGAAATAAAGATTACGAGAGTTTTGTTGTCTTAAATAAGTACAAATAACTAACTTGGAATAATCAATCAATAATTTCAATTTATAATTTATTAATAACTTTTAAACTTAATCAAGCTTTTTTAAGATATAAATAATCCAAATCAAGTTAAACTCATAAAGCTTTTAGATTTGATTTGTAAAGAGAATTGAAGACTGAAGTCGCACTTTCTTATTTAATCAAGCTTAATTTAATTAAAAGTTTGAGTTTCACTTATTCTTCCATGGAATTTTCGTAAATTATTTTTTAAATTTACCAAATATAGCATCTTAAAATTGTTTTAAAACTAATTTTCTAATTAAAAATGCACCATTTACACACGCATATCATACTTTAAATCATGCTTTTAAGTTTTTCAGATCGTTTCAAAGATTCAAGCTTTTAATAACACATCATAATCACAACAGCAGTGGCAGATCTTGAGACAAAATTTAGGGGGTGCCAAAACAAAGGTTAAGTATGATTTTAGTCTCTGAACTTTGATGTTCAAATTGGAATTTATCACGGTTTGAAATTTTAATATATTTTAATACACAAACTTTATAAATGAATGGATGTAATCTTTTTAACTCAATTGTGTTTAATTTTTTTTAATGTATCAAACGCTTTCCTAGCAGATATTAAAGTCGGAACGTGTTAGACAGTGTAAACAATTGAAATGATAGCATGAAACACATTTAATACTTAAAAAAAATTAACATAATTAAGTTAAAAGGATTATATCAATTCATTTTTTCAATTTAAGGAAAAAATATATTAAAACTTTTGATGTGTCAAACGCATTTTCTAGCATATATTAAAGTTGAAATGTGTTAGACAATGTAAACAATTCAAATAATAGTATGAAACACATTTGACACTTTAGAAAAATTTAACGTAATTATGTTAAAAGGATTATATTCATTATTTTTTAAAATTTTGGAACAAAAATATATTAAAATTTTGAACATAGACAAATTCTAATTTTGTATTAAGACTTTGATACTAAAAACATATTGAAATCCAAGATAAATATATAAAAAGTTTGAAAATATCAAATACATAAAATACATTAAAATTAAAAATGTTATTTGTATACATAAATTTTAATATATATATATATATATATATATATATATATATATATATATATATATATATATATATTATAAAAAAAAAAAAAAATTGGAGGGGAGCCCATGGCCCCCTATCATTATTCTAAGTTCCGTTTTTGAGAGCATGTTATATACTTGAGGGAAAATATACCATATGAAAGGGACTCAACCTTGATAGAAGATTGTTAAGAATAATTTAAATGTGAGTCAAAGTTCCACATTTGGAAGAGATGACAGTTAAGTATCACATAAAAGAAAAGACTCATAAACTCATTACAATAATATTTTGGATTAAAAGTGATATCAAATGTCTTGTGTGGGATAAGACTCATCTTACCTAAAATAGTTATAAGGATAATATCTGACAAAGTAGTGAGCAAAAGCCTTAAAAGTTCTAGAACAAAGAAGAAAGAAAAAGAAAATTACAATGGAGGCAAGAAGAAAATCAGCGTGATTTAGCGCTTTTGATTATTTAAAAGAGAACTTTCGATAATAGTTCTATAGTACAATCATCACTAATTTTTTAACTTTTAACAACGGTTATCATCCAACCATCGTAAAAAACTTTATTTCATTTATAAATTTGTCACTGCAACTTGTTAATGAGTCTTTTTATACTTGTAAAATACGTTTGAATTTATTTGTTTAAATCAACAAACTTGAAATTGTAATTAGTGACAAACTTGTTAATGAGTCTTTTTATACTTGTAAAATACGTTTGAATTTATTTGTTTAACTCAACAAACTTGAAATTGTAATTAGTGACATGAAACTAAATAATTAATTAATACCTATGTTCATTTACATCTTTAACCGTAAATTAGGATTAGGATTCATTTTAAAAAGTAACTCAGTTTAGATTTAATTTTCCAAGAAGTTTTTATTATATACTAATAACTTATATTATAAATAAAATTTAATAAATTATATATATATATATATATATATATATATATATATATATATATATATATATATATATATATATATATTCTTTTCACAAGCCTAAGTCGAAGGTTGGAAATGGCCAATCAAATATATATTTCTTCAGAAAAAAATATATTAATAACTAAAGTAAATCGTATTTCATTTTGTGAATGATGTAACTTCAAAAATTTATAAAATAAGTCCATATTGTTTACAACAAAGCATTATATATTTGCCATTTATAGAATTATAATCTTGAATGTATATAATCATTTTTAAAAACACAAACAAACCAAGATGGCTGAAAGAAGTTAACAAATGTAAAATTGAAAAGAAGAAGATCTTTCATATGTTTTTAAACAAGTACAATTTTTTTAGTTTTCTTTCTTCTTTATAACCATATATCGTCTAATAAAAGTCTTTTTTTTTTATCGAAAAAGAGTGTGAGTCCTCTAAGGTGACGTGGAAAGACGAGATCGTTGATATGTTAATAAAATCGGAAGAAGATTCACCTACAAATTTCTTTGATGTTCAATTCAGTAAGAGCATAAGAAAATATAATAAAGAGTATATCAGATTGAGAGTAAGTACTCCTTGTAAGAATGCATTGTATTTAGGAATGACAAATAAATTCGCACCCATGGATATTGTCCGAACCCGTCCCCGTTTTGACGGAGAATCCCTGCATTAACTATGTATTGATATGGGTATGGGAAATATCTAACTTTTTCAATTGGGTATGAGGATGTGGATGAGGATGTACATATTCGCTCCATCTTTATCCCTCTACCCGCCATAATAATCGTATATATATATATATATATATATATATATATATATATATATATATACACACACACACACACACACACACACACACACACATTACACACTTTCTATATTTTATTTCTTCTAATTGTTTGACTTGTCATAAAATTTATTCGTATCTCCAAGATATTTTTGGTCTTATCACAACCTTTTATGCATTTATGTTCAAATGATGTATGTCAATTAAATATTTTTTTATGTCTCACATTTAAATATTTCTACTTTTTTAATATTTTTATTTATTGTATATTTTCTTTTAACATGAGATTGTTTAACACTTTCAATTTAAGTGTTCGATAGCATAAACCTTTCATTTACTAGGTTATATAAAAAATATCTTTTTTATTCTATTATTATTAATTTTTGTTTCATCTGAAGAACTCTTTTGTTTTCCTAAAAAAATTTTCATTATCTCTCTACCATCAACTAGGTTGATATTTGAAAAGTTTTCTAAGATCTATAAGGTATTTTTCATCTTATCATACCTTTAATTATATATTTGTTTCATTTCAAATTGTTTCTAAGACACACATTTGATCATGTTTTTTAATACACTAGTGTAGAATCGCGTTTTTACATCGTCTTATATGCCTCGGTTATTGCGGAACCGAAGCATATAAAGACGTGGTGGAATTTTTAAAATTTTTCGAACTTTTTTGCCTCGGGTCCCAATCCAACTAAAGCCTATAAGGGCTTTTATGCTTCAGTTATCACTCAATTGAGGCCTATAACGCGTTAGAGTTTCCCAAATTTTCAAAATTGCCACTGACAGTGGAGGCTTTGGCCTCAGGTGGAATAGGATCGAGGCCTATTCCACTTTATGCCTCAGTTATTAATTGAACCGAGGCTATATCCCTTATTTAGGGTCCCCAATTCGCGAACCCAACACTGTTCATCTTCGTCCCAAAATCTCAAAGTTGTTGTTCCTCTCTGCGCGAACTCCACCACACTCTATCGCACCACTGTGCCACCGTCCACCACAACCACCACTGTGCTCCGACGAACGTTGTCACTACTTCATGCCACTTTGTTGCGACGTTGTGGCTATACGTTAATGGTGTAGGAAGGTGTGTTCGTTCCAGCGAGTTCGTGTTCGTGGCGGAGAAGAATGAGGTCCTACGCAATTCAGGGGTTGTTGCCGCAATGGTCTAGTTCGTTCCAGCGCCTCACTCGTGCTTTGGGGTTTCATGTTGGTGGCAGATGACTCGTGTTCTTCTGTTCGTGGTGCAGAGGTGGTTCAGGTGCAATCTGGATCGCTCCTGCATTGAAGATGGAGGCAGCGTAGTGATCTCTCACGATTAGGGCTTCAAACGGTGGTGAGGTTCGTTGCGGTGGAGTTCGTGGTGAGGCAATGGTGGTGAGGTTCATTATGGCGAATAATGATAAGGTTCGCTGCGATGAGTCTCTAAAAATTTAGATACTCTATGGCTTCGGGTCACACCCGAGGCCAAAAGCCTTCACCTTTTGGCCTCACTACAATATGCTTTGGTTCGGGAACCGATACAGAACATAAAAAACCGTTGCTAAAAGCCCTTCCTACACTGGTGATATTTTATTTGTTATTTATTTTTATCATGTATAATATTTTGATACTTTTTATATAATTATTTTTATTTTCTAACTCGTTATCATACATATAATTTTATCACTATAATTGTATAAATAAATTTTATTTGCTATAATATAATAATTTAATGTAATTGGTATACTTTTTTTATGACCATCAATATATATTGAAGTTCTAAAGTGAAATATCTATGTTAAAATTATATTGTTTTTAGTTTAATCTTTGTTCTTTGTGTGATTTTGATCAAGTGATGTAATATAGTTTTTGTTGGTATATATAAAATAAGAGATTTAATTAGAATTTAAAAAATTAAAGTAAACAGACATTTAAAATATATTTTAATTTGAATATTTGTTTTCATTTTATATTTTTAAAAATATTTTTAAATTTTATCAACTAGTTTCATTAGTGTTTACAAAATAAATAAATGTTTTAGTTCTCATGAAACTTTATTTGGTTTTCTAATTTGAAATGTATACAATTGAAATATATACAATTATAATTTCATTTTGAATATATTATGTTGAATAAACAATTTCTTTTAATATTGAATATGTGATAATATTATGTTTCCTTATCGTAATTTTGTATTATTTCATAAAAAATAATTAATTAATATTGAAACTGTTAGAAAGTGGGTATGGGTACATGTACGAGTATATACACATTATCTGGTAGGGATAAGGATAAGACAAAAATTTGATACCAGTTGGGAAATTAGAGCTGTCAAAATGGGTAACTCGGCCCAACCTGGCTCAACCCACCACGGGTTGATGATTTAGTGAGCCAACCCAACCCGACTCACATTTTAGCGAGCCAAAAAAATTCGAATCCGGCTCGGCCCACCACGGGTTGGTGGGTTAAACGGGTTGGCTCATGGTTCACTTAATTAAAAAAAATATTATTTATTTATTTATTTTTTCAGTCAAAACTAAATTGTAATTCTAATTAAAATCTAAATAAACTTTAATACAATCCAAATACAAACCAAAATAAAAAAAAAAATACAAATTATTTATGTGTTGGATAAAAAAACAACTTAACATGATCCAAATGTAAAGCCTAACTTAATAAATAAAATTAAAAATACTTGTGTGACCCTTTTATCTACGGGTTGGTGAGCCAACCCGACTCACCACGGGATCAACCCGGATGAGCCGGGTTCTAAATGAGCTGGATCAAAAATCAACCCGTATTGAAATTTGTAAAAAAATTTCAACCCAACCCGGCCCGAACCCGTGGTGAGCCGGTTGACTCGCGGGTTCCAACCCATTTTGACACCTCTAGTTTGGATATAGGGATGATTTTTTTCTCTGAGGATGGGTGTGTGATAGCGAAACCCTTCCTTGCCCCTGCCCTGTTGCCATGCCTAATTATATTTATAGGCAAATATGGATCATTAAGGTAATTAATTAATAATCATTAATTCATAGATTATGCCTTAGTAATATCATTGATTGATAGATTATGCTCAATTTAATTTATTATTTCTATATATGTATATCAATTTTCATATTTAATGAGATTCATGGCATATTATTCTCATAATTGTATTTATTGTGGTGTAATATTTTGTAAAAATTGAATTTATTATGAGAATAATATTTAAATATTGCAAGATATTATGAGAATAATTATATTCTTTTAATAATATTTTCCAGCTTGGATGGAGTGGAAGTACACAAGCCCTCAAGCTTGGAGTACAAGGTGAGCAAACACATATTCTGGTTCACTATGCTACACTAGTGAATAATACACAAGTTATAGTTGTGGTTGAAATTTTGTGCTACCTAGATAGGTGGCGTATTGTGCTATGTCAATGGGTAGTGCACATGTTATATCTCTATCGATTTAAATTTTTTGCTACCTCGACAGGTAGTGCTCAAGTTATACCTCTATGGGTTAAAATTATATGTTACCTCAATGGATAGTGTATTGTGCTACATCGATGGGTAGTGCAAAAGTTATACCTCTATAGATTGAAAGTTTATGCTACCTCAACAGCCAGTGCACTATGCTACCTTGACTTGTAGGACATAAATTGTATTATTGTGGGTTGATATTTTGTGCTACCTAGGTTAATATTTCAAAAGTTCTACTTGGGTTCAAATTTTTTGGTACCTCAATGGGTAGTTGACAATGCTACCTTAATGGGAAGTGCACAAGTTATAGCTCTATGGGTTGAAATTTTGTACTACCTTGACAAGTAGTGCATTGTGTCATTGGGTTGTGTATAAGTTATACCTCTGTGTGTTGAAGTTCTATGCTACCTCGTCAGGTAGTCCATTGTGCTACTTATGTGGGTACCTCACAAGTTATACCTTTGTGGATTGAAATTTTGTGATACCTCGACGAGTATTGCAGTATGCTATCTTAGTAGGTAGTGCACAAGTTATACCTCTATGAATTTAAATTTGTGCTTTTTTGGTGGGTAGTTCATTGTGATGCCTCAAGGGGTAATGCACAAGTTAAACCTCTGGGTTGAAATTCGGTGCTACCTAGGCAGGTAGTGCATTGTGCTACCTCGGTGGATATTGTAAGATCCGAAAAAATTAAATAAATAAATAAATACTTATTTAATAAATGTGAGGGAGAGAATCCCTAAATTAATTAATGTGGAGGGAGAAAACGTGGAATAGTACTAGCTCAAATGGTTGAGAGTACTTGGTTATGTTGGGAGGACTTGGGTTCGAGTCTTGTGTATGCCATTATTGAGTTATTAAATTATTTAATTATTTTATGATGCACATATGAACACGTGGCGTGATGTTTAAGTATATGGATGCATAAGATATCAAGAATCATGTGATGGTATGTTGGTTGTGCATATGCTTAATAATTGGAGGGTTGTGGTTTAAATCTTGGCTAGAAGGTTTATAAGGAGTTCAATTCTTGTACTTGAACCACAATGGGAGTGCAATTGGAGGGTTGTGAGGAATAAGTATCTTTTCATGAAAAAAATATTGTTTTTCGTGTTTTCACGCAACAGGGACCGCCTGGCTAGTTTTATACTGCCAGGCGGCAGGTCCCTGACTTTTTGGCATTGGGCACCACTGATTTTTCTTATTTGTGTAGTTTTCGTAAAACTGTGTTTCCTGGTTCATTAACCGTCCGATTTAGCAGAAATTTTGACAGGTGATCCATAACATGTTGTTCTTTTCTTTAAATGATGGATTTGAATTGGAGGTCTGTAGTTAGAGATATATGTTACTCATGATTGTTGGTTTGAATTCCCTAAGAGTATGATTAATATTGGATGCTCAAGTGTTAGTATGGCCTTGATTGGTGAATGCATATATATATATATATATATATATATATGTGTGTGTGTGTGTGTGTGTGTGTGTGTGTGTGTGTGTGTGCGTGTGTGTGATTGATGAGTATGTTTTTTCAGTAGTACTTGCTAAGCCATGTTGAATATAGAAACCTATATATGTTAGCTTGAATGTATGATGTTATAAGTGCGTGAAAAAGGCCACTATGATGATATCATGATGATCGAGTGTTGCATGATCATGATGGGTTTTGGGCAAGTATGAGAATATGATGTCAAGTTAAAATATTGGTTTGGTCTGATGCATTGAGATAAATGAAGCATGATTAGGTTCTGTTGTGAGTCTCCATGAATTTGAATGTTCCTTTGGGTTAGTCACATGTTGAGAATTGGTTTATTAGTGAGCGCATGTGTATCAATATAAATGAAATTGATGCATAGGAGGTGTGAATTGCTATATTAATTTGCATTGGTACATAGAATCATGTGCTTAAGTAGTCAAAATGTTGTTGCTTTATATTTGATATGAGCATGTGTTATTCATAAGTTGAAATTGAATGCTATCAAGGATTTAAATGGTGGAGTATATATATATATATATATATATATATATATATATATATATATATACATGGATTGATGTATATGATTATGTTGGAGTGTGATTCAGTCATGTTAATATGACTGGATGAGCATTTTTGGTGTCATGGATTTCATGTGGGGTGATTGGGTTCTTTGGAACATGTTCTAATGTGCCAAAAACCAGTAGTAGTGACGTTACTGGTGTTGCGCCTGACGGCACGGGGTGAGCCGCCAAGCGATATTAGGAACTAGGGAAGCCCTTGGAATGCGTGGCACTTGGCGGTGATGAGGGTTTTGCCAAGCGATAATGACCAAAACAGTGACCACTAGAACGTGTGGCACCTGGCGGCATATGGTGCCCACCAGGTAGACATGTCAAAGTGAGCTAACCCAGCTCACACTGGTTGGCTCACCACTAATCGGGTTAAAAATGAGTGAGCCCAACCTGACTCACTTAATGGAGAGCCAGAAATTTTGTAACCCGGCTCAACCCACCACAGGTTGGTGGATTAAGAACGTTGGCTCACCAACTCACATAAAAAACTATTTATTTATTTATTTAAGTATTCAAATATTGAAATAATTTTTTAAGCAACTCATGAAATGACAATCACAGTAATATATGATGAATTGTTTCCAATAAAGTGTCCATAGTCCAAGAAAACATGGCTAATATTTACACATTTTCTGCCATGCTATTCAACAAAATATAAATGAAAAAATATACATTTTTGTCATGCTAATTTAGAAAAGATTTAATTACTCGGATGGTACGCACTTTGGTAGAGGTGTGCCAATCTGGTACCCGATTTTAAAAAAGTGTCAATTACATCCCAACTTTTGAAAAAGTGTTTCAATTAGGTCCCTTTCAAATGGAGTTAACTAACGTTGTTAACAATGTGTCACGTGTCAATCTGTGGTTTTTTTTAATTTTTTTAATTTTTTGAAAAAAATGCCACGTTTCAGGTTCCTATGTGTAACACGTGGCATTATTAGTGCCACGTGGTATTGCAATGCCACGTGTCAATGTCATTATCATATGACATTGTGTTGATTTTGATTTAATCCTCATATATTCAGTTTAGTACCTACTTATATGTCTGATTCAATTTTGTCCTAATTTTTTTTAATAATGAAAATATTTTTGTAATCCATTTTTTATAAGATTAAAACTAATTAAGTATAAATATTTTTAAAAAATTAAGTACTAATATTTATATTCTTTCTCTCAATTTCAAACTAAATTTATTATTTGTATAAATGTTATACTAATATTTTTTAGGTTTAATTACTCGGATCATACCTATTTTGGTTCGAAAATTTCAAAATGGTACCCACTTTGAACTTTGTCTCAATTTAGTACCCAATTTGGATTATTACATCAATGTAGTACCCTCCGTTAAGTCTTCACAAACGGCGTTAACTACCTTGCCACGTGTCAGCCTCTGGATTTTTTAATTTTTTTTAATTTTTTTTTAATTTTTTTAATTTTTAATTTTTTTTTTGAATTTAAAAAAAATTGCCACGTGTCAAATCCTTGATGTGACACGTGGCAAGGTATCGCCACGTGTCAAGGTACTTGGCAAGTGTCATTGTCTTCATTTCAACTTAGTCCCCACATGTGTCTATTTGTGTCAATTTAGTACCCATATATATTTATTTGTTTCAATTTAGTACCCAATTTATTTGTTTGAATTTTATTCAAATATTTTTTTTTTAAATGGAGAAATATTGTATCTCTTTTAAGACAAAATTTATTATTTATATAAATGTTATATTGATATTTGTTACTAAAAATGAGTTATAAAATTAAGTATTGAAATTTATATTAAATTTAATGGTAAAAGTCATGAATAACATATTTGTAAGTCATTTTTAATAACAAATATAAATATAACATTTATATAAATAATAAATTTAGTCTTAAGGGATACATAATATTTCTCTATTTTGTAAAAAAATATTCAGAAAAAATTAAAACAAATAAATTGGGTACTAAATTGAAACCAATAAATATATATGGGTACTAAATTGAAACAAATAGACACATGTGGGGACTAAGTTGAAATGAAGACAATGACACTTGTCAGGTACCTTGACACGTGACGATACCTTGCCACGTGGCAAAATTTTTTTTTTAAAAAAAATTTAAAAAAAAATTAAAAATTAAAAAAGTTAAAAAAAAAATTAAAAAAATTAAAAAAACCAGAGGCTGACACGTGGTAAGGTAGTTAACACCGTTTGTGAAGACTTAACGGAGGATACTACATTGATGCAATAATCAAAATTGGGTACTAAATTGAGACAAAGTTCAAAGTGGGTACCATTTTGAAATTTTCGAACCAAAATGGGTATGATCCGAGTAATTAAGCCTATTTTTTATTAGAAATGACTTTTTAACATATTACTTTATTAATTAATTTTTTATTAAGTACTCATGTTTTGTTAATTATTATTTTTTTTCAAAATAGAACAATATTGTCTCTTACTAATTTTAAATCAAAATTTTTATTTGTATGAATGTTATACTAATTTTTTTTTTTATTAAAAATGACTTAATAAAATGACTTTTACCACTAAATTTTAATATAAATGTCAAATACTTAGTTTTTGTAAAAACTTTATACTTAATTACTTTTAATTTTATAAAAAATGGATTTTAATTATTAAAAAAAAATTGGGTCAAAATTAAATAAGAGACACCTAAGTAAGGACTAAATTGAATCATTAAAACATATATGGGGACAAAATCGAGATTAACACAATGACATCTGATAATGACACTGACACGTGACATTGCAATATCGCGTGACATTGACAATGCCACGTGTCACACATAGGGACCTAACACGTGACATTTTTATTATTTGTTTTTCAAAAAATTAAAAAAAAAATTAAAAAAATAAATAAAAAATAAAAAAATAAAAAAATAAAAAAATAAAAAAATAAAATAAAATTAAAAAACCACAGATTGACATGTGGCACGTCGTTAACGATGTTAGTCAACTCCGTCTGAAATGGACCTAATTGAAGCACTTTTTCAAAAGTTGGGATGCAATTGACACTTTTTTAAAAGCGGGTACCGGATTGACACACCTCTACTAAAGTGGGTACCATCCGAGTAATTAAACCTTTAGAAAAATTTGTTTATAAGATGGTTGCTGGGTAATTTACTATAAAGATTATAGTTAGAGATTTGAAAATCAAATTAATTAAACATTAAAACTATTCAAATATTATTAAATAACATTCTAGCATTTAAAAATATGAAATTGTGAACCTATATAATTAGGAGTAGTAAATAATTATAAAAAAAATTTAAAAAATTGTAAAAAAATTGTTAGTGGGCTAAGTGGGTCAACCCACCTTCAACCCAGCTCGAACCCGTTTAACTCGCAGGTTAAGTGAGCCGGTTGAGTTCAACTCACTTTTGAAAAAACTGAAAATTTCTCAATCCAACCCAGCTCGAACCCGTGGTGAGCCTGATTGGCTCATGGGTTGGAACCGATTTTGACATCTCTACCGCCAAGTAGTTTGGAACGATATACCGCCTGGCGACGCTGGAGTGTCGCCAAGCGATACCGCGTGCAGGGAGGAGTTGCGTTGGTGGATTTGTACACAACTTTGGATGAAGGCCTTGATGAGATGACTTCCTAGGGGCCCATTTATGAGTTTTAACTTGTAATAGGGAGTTAAACATGTGACCATTCTAGGTTGGAGCTTGATGGTAATGGAATTCCAGTGTGAGCATGCTAGTTGTGGGTAGTACGGATGGTTCACTTGATTGCTCTTCACGGTTGGAGTCGGTGAGGCTGGTAGACATGTCAAAGTGAGCCAACCCGGCTCACACGGGTTGGCTCACCACGGGCCGGGTCAAAAAACTAGTGAGCCCAACCCGGCTCACTTCAAGGTGAGCCAGATTTTTTGTAACCCGGCTCAACCCACCACGGGTTGGTGGGTTAAGTGGGTTGGCTCACCAACCCACCTAAAAAATTGATTTTTTTTTCAAGTATTCAAATATTTCTAGTAATCATAACAATATTTCCAACATCAGATTTGATAAAAGCAAAGATGTCATTTCCCGAGAACCATAGTATTCATAGCTTGAACTACCATATACACACAAACAAGCACTTTAAACTAACTAACTAAACATGTTCAAAAGTTGATAGTTCATTTAGCCTCCAAAAATTTCTTAGCCTGCATATGCAACACCATAACAGAGTGAATCCAATGCTACAATGACCTGCATAGATAATGAAGGGGTTGAATCAAATGACCTTGAATCAAATCACCTATACACATATACTCCAACTCAAAAGCATACAATTTTGCATATACTTAAAACAACAACAGCAGAATAATAGACAACAATAATAGACATATCCCATGTATTTCAGTACCAATAATAGACACTACCAATAATAATACTCAACCTCTTCTTTTTGAACCTCATTATCTTCATTGTTAACAGAAGGTGGCTCTGGCTAATTAGCTTTTTCATTATTTATATTACCATCAACATTAAAATTCACATTAACACTCTGATGACCAGTTTCAGATTCCATGCTGCATATTAATTTGTGAAAAAAATAAATGAAAAACTTACTAAATACAACAATCAAGTTTGTACAAATCAAGTTTGAACAACAATGAAACTGACCTTGAGAGGAAAGTTGAGTCCAGCTTTGTTCAAGTATGGATCCTTTTTAGCTCTCTACTGCAAGAATGAGTACATTAATAGTAAAAAAAATAAAGTACAAACCAGTAAACAATAAGCTAGAAAAAATAAATTACAAATCAGTAAACAATTTTAGAATCTTATTGATGATCAATCATTGAGTAATGTTGGATTCAATAAAAAGTGATCCATCACGTAGGGCATCATAATTCGGGAAGAAAAAGGATTAAGCTAGATTTATATGGAAGGAAGATATCTTTCTAATAATAGCACATACTTTAATTCATATAATTAAGAAGTCAATAACGAACCCATCTTGAAAGCGTAAAGAAGTAGATGCTTGAATATGGATACCCCTAACGACAATGCCAAGCGTTAAATTTAATTTTTTTACAAAACATTAGTAAGGATAAAATACTTTAGCACTTCATTACAATAGGGTGCAAAAATAGATGAAATTTTTGACGATTTGAAAGTTCGAGAGAATTGTACCAGCGTTGGCGAAGACGACTGAACGACCACCACTGTTGCCAGAGACGACTGAACGGCCACCACTGTTGCCGGAGACGATTGAACGACCACCACCGAATGGCCACCACACCACCGAACGACCAAGGAGAGCACGACCACCGAATGGGCACCACCTCACAACGACCCTCGAATGGGCACCACTGCACGACGACCCTCGAATGGGCACCACCGAACGACCACCGTCGACCACCGCGCCTCAGATCGAACGACCACCACCGATGGGCACCACCACCACGAACAATGGAACACGAATCAGAGCAAAGAAGGGAACTGCGAGTGTGTGTGACGGACATACACGAAAATGAAAATGAAAAGAGGGATTAGGGATTGCATAGTTTTCTGAATAATTAAAATTAACATAATTTATTTTATTAGGTTTTTTTTTTAATATAGGTGGGTTGGTGGGTCAGCTCACTGTAACCCGGCTCGAACCCGCATAGCCCGTGGGTTAAGTGAGCCCTACCCGTTTTGACCCATAATCGCAAAAAAAAATATTTTTCCAACCCGACCCGGCTCGAACCCGTGGTGAGCCGGGTTGGCCCACGGGTCCGAGCTCACTTTGACATCTCTAGAGGCTGGTAGTCTTGTGATGAATACAGATTGTGGTCCGTATTCGGGAACTCTACTTGGTGTTACAGATTGTAGTCCATAACTAGATAATGCCCACGTGTGATCTATAGATGGTGACCGGTAGATGGAGGGACCATGAGTTGTAGCTTGTGACAACAAAAGTCATCTTAAGGATATCATCAGAGTGTGTAAACTCAGGATGCACATGGTGGTGACTATGATTTATAGTGTATGAGGGTGGAGGCCCTTAAAAGGGGTTGAGTTAATTTTAAATGCTTTGGATGATGGCTTTAGGGTGGTGAGTTGCTGAAGCATTCCTCAAGTTATGGGTCAGAATGACATTCATTGAGTTGTGGCTTAGAATGGAGGGCAAACATACGGCGATCCTACGTTATGGCATGGTAATATTGGTAACCGGTGTGAGTGTGCGAGTTGTGACTCGTACGAATGGTTTCCACTTGATTGGGCAATCACGGGTTGTGGCTGGTGATGTTGCTAATCTTGTGTCGAGACTACAAATAGTGGTTCGTATTTGATACGATCCTATCTAGAAAAGAGTATCATTGTTTATGAATTTGAATCCTTAAGAGGCACGACATGAATAAATCAGAGAATAACACAGAATAAGACAGAGATGAAGGACGCCACAAAGATTGATAAGTCAAGTGGAGATTCGTCACAAAGATGTTAATCTTTGATAAGAACCGGAGGCCTAAGCCAAGAACAAAAAGAATCATCTCTTTATGAAATCAAATTCAATATATGACTAAAAAGTGTCTCCATTAGTTTTTGGTACCTCTATATATAGGCACATAAGTTTATGAAAACCGGAGAACCTACAAGAAGGTTCGAACCCAAAAACATAAAAACATAAACTAATTTATGAAAGAAAGCCCAAAGCCCAAAAACATAGAAACATAACTAATTTCTAAAAGAAAACACAAATTTCAAAAACACAAAATAATTCATATCAATTGCTTGTAGCATCAGGAGCCTTGAATAAATTTTATCTTCCAATCTCTTGCTCTTTGTCCTTGTCATAGGTCCTTTAAATTGTAGAGGTTGATCTTCAAGTTTTTCTTGTATGGAATCTAGCAATAGTCCTCTATCAATATTAGGAACTCCACTTGGCGTTACAACTGGTGGTTCGTAACAGGATAGTCCCACACGTGTATCTACGAGTTGTGGCTTGTAGATGGTGGAACCACGAGTTGTGGCTTGTGGCAGCAAAGGATATCTTAAGATCATCATATTAAGATGTAGAATGTGTATGAACTTGGTGGTGGCCATGTTTTCTGGAATCGGAGAATTTAGGTTCTTCGATGAGAGTGTGTTCACTTTATTATGTTATTAATTGTTTATTCTGTTAGCATATCTTATATGCTTATCTTTTGCGATGATTGTATAATTCGTTACACGTGAGCAAATGATATTGCAGGTGGAACTGGTTAGGTATAATGTCGTTGAGGGGCATCACGAGAGTTTTATATTATGGTTTAAATCTACGATTTTGTAAACGGGTTTTACTATTAGTTTTTGAATATGTAAACATTGAGATAAATTATGAAATTTTGATTTTTAGCACTTTTAATAATGTGATATTTTCCACACTTTGGGAAAGAGTATTGATAATAAATGAGGTAGTTGACTATGCTACCTCGATGGGTAGTGCACATGTTATACCCTTGTGTGTTAATATTCTATTCTTCCTTAGTAGGTAGTGCATTGTGCTACATTTGTGGATAATGCACAGGGTATATGTATATGGGGCTACCTTAGTGGGTAGTACATTGTGCTACAATAGTGGACAGTGCACACGTTTTACTTTTTACGGGTTGAAATTTTTTGCTACCTCGGTATCTACTGTAGAAGTTATACCTCTACGGGTTGAAATTGTGTGCTTTCTCGGTGGGTAGTACAGAAGTTATAACTTTGTGGTTGAAATTGTGTTCTACCTCAATGGTAGTTCAGAAGTTATACATGTGTGGTTTGAAATTCTATCCTATCATGGTGGGTTGTGCACTATGCTACCTCAATGGGTAGTGCACAAGTTATACCTCTAGGTGAAATTTCGTGATACTTTGGCAGGTAGTGCATTGTGCTAACTCAGTGGGTAGTGCACAAGTTATACTTCTAGGTTAAAATGTTGTGCTACCTCGACAGGTAATGCATAGGTTTTAGCTTAAAGAGTGGGAATAATGTGCTACTTAGGTGGGTGAAAATAATGTGCTATGACAGTGGGTAGTTTGAGGACGGTTAATGATTGACTTGAATACATCATTTAGGCTATTAGAGTTAGATATTTACAAAATCAACTATTTTCTTTACTTTTGTATGATTTCATATGAACAAACTACATCATTAAACTTGGCCCTATAAGCCTTTTATTTTGGTTCTGACAAGGATGATACTGTTTTGTCTTTTTCTAAATGTTGTTTAGAGAAGAGATGAGATAAAGTTTTATAAAATGAAACTAAGACCAAACAAAACAATATATGTAAAAAAATAAGAAATTTGTATTCAGATGTCCAAAGCCAAGGTAAAAGGATATGAATTCTAAGTATATTCTTATTGTGAACTAGATATTGTAGAGAGTGTTGTACTAGATTTTAGAGTTAGTTGTTGGCCCATCATACATGTAATTTATAGTTTGAATATGTGATACAAACTCATTTATTCAATAGAGCTTTATAGAGGAATGTTGGCAACACACTATAAGGTTCAACTAGATCAATATTTCTTATTTGAATAAAATAGATTAGTATCTCTATCGAAAAGCCAATCAAAGTATTTAAGAAAATAATTGAAAACTAAGGTAGCCTTGTAACTTTACCTGAACACAAATGATAACAATTTAAATTTTCACATGGTTTAACTAATTTTCCACCAAATGATTATCAAACTAACTGTTTTAGTAGGTAAAAAAGGTGAAAAGCCTGCCATCCATTAAATAATATCCAACAAGGTGTCAATATTATCCCTTTCTTACATATCTTATGGTTAATCTCAACATATGTATATGGTGTTGTTCTAAAATTGATATCTATAAAAGGGAACTCTGAATGCAAAACATACATGTTATTACTAGCTTTTTATGCAAACCGTATGCTAGTCATGTATGCTTTTCCTTAACAAATAGTGTTCAATTAGATATAACCAAATACCAAAATCACATCGCTTTTTATTGGGTCATAAAAACATATTGCTTTAAATGAGACATTAGTCTGACCCTCCTATTATATCATAAAATATCTTCATAACCTATAGTTATAAACATTTCCTTCTTGTAAACATGATTCTTACGTTTTAGAAATATGAACTATGCTATCTAACAAGTTTGATGAATTGCTGTGAGTTTTATAAGGAATTGAACACCATGCATATCTAAGTTGTGGATTGGTTCTAAGCATCGAAAGGTCGTTTGAAAAGATCTAAAATATGACTTCTATAGTTGGGCACTAGGACTAGTATTGAACGCTAAAAAGGCGGTTTAGAAGAAGTCAAAGCAGGTTAAGAAAGTCAAAGGCGATTTGCATAACTTAAGCAGTAAGTATGATGCTAAGGTCATGAAGGAAACCCACTAGTCAAGGAAAACCTCCACATGGAGAAACCTCTGCTACTGAAGCATCAAGAATGGAGATAAGCCACTATTTTATTTTCTATAAATAGAGATCTCATGTCATGGGTTTAGGCATCAAGTGGAGAAATAACTAAGTAGTAGTAGAGTAGGAATACAATGTTGTAAGGCTAGATAGAAGCAACCCATATTATAAATATTGTATAATTAGTTGTTGTTGGATTTATATTGCAAGATACAACTCATCATGAAAAATTGAGTTTCCTCGTGATTGATTGAATGGATTAATAACTTCTATGTACTCACTTTTCATTTATCCAATCAAATTTAGATGTTTATGTTTTCCATTGATTTGGTTTATGATTAATGCTTGTCTCGAGGTATGCCTTAGAGCAAGATCAAGTTGTTAAAAGGTTGCAGGAATAAGGTTTCAACAATTGAACTAACTAAATCAAACCAAATAGTGCAATTCCCTAGGGCTCATGGACGGGAACGTAGGTTTGGCCCCCATTGTTCTGACTCTTAATGTGAGCGTTGAACAAGTCTCATGTCAAGGAATTTAGTAAGTTTCTTTAGACTTAGATTGGCATTATGTGAGGAATTTGTGTTCTTTGGCATAGAGAAGATGGAAAGCTATATTCATCATCAAATAACCAATAAGACTATCTTTCAAACTTAAGGTTATGTCCAGTTGTCTCCTCTAGAGATACATGGTTGTTATAGTATTTATTCAATCTTTCACATTTTGCAACTATTAGTACAAATAAAATATAACCTCCACTCTACTCAATCTATATATCCAAATATAATCTTTCACATGTAATTTCTATCCAAATCCAAAACCCTAAAAATCAACTAAAAATATACTTCTTTAATCCCGGTGGATACAATAACTCCTTTTCGACTATATTACAACTGACTTGATCCACTTGTCAATAAGTCACACAATTGAATAACTCTTTTAAAACCTGATCTTTCTACTCACTACTACGTGAGATTGGGGCTTATGGGCTAACCCCAATGGATATAACAACATCAACAAAAGTTTGTCCTTATCATGTTTTTGGCAGTGTTGCTAGGGATTTAGCTAAAGTATTTGATAGTTTTAACCATTTTTTTTGTAAATCAGTACATATATGTTCTTTTGTACCTATGTAGTGTAAGGTTTAGATGATCAAATCAAAGTGTAAATGTACATTTAGTGTAAGACCCAAGAAATTTAATTAATTAAATAAATAATTAATTAATAAACAATTAATGCTGACTTTTATAATGTGGAACAGTACTAGCTCAAATGGTTGATAGTACTTGTTTGTGTTGAGAGGATTTGGGTTTAAGTCTTGTGTATGTCAAATTAAGTGTTTGAACCTTGGCCTATGTGAAATAGGTTCCTTTTAGGGTTAGAAAACCCTAGCCGTGCGAGATCAGCTCTAAGGTTTACACAAGGCATGACCTAGTCCTAAATGTATTTTTTTTTTTAAATTGACCTAGAAACATACATTCAATAGCAAATTAACCCAAATTGGTGAAAAACTCATCATATTTAAGTATACTTTCACTAAAAAATATAGAAGAAAATAATTAGTTTAAGAAATTTAAAATTAAAGAGAAATTCCAAAATTGGAAATAATTAATAATTACTTTTCGTGATAACATAAAATTTAAATTTACAAATAATAAGTCGTCTTAGCTCAGCTGGTAGAGTGTGTGGCTTTTAACCACGTGGTCGTGGGTTCGATTCCCACAGACGACGATTAAATTCTACAGATATTTTAATCATTTTTAAAAATTTTTTAATTTAAATTAGATTATAGCGGGTACGGATACTATGATATTCGTTCCTACCCCATTAACATGTGGATATCCATTTTCAATATTTATTTCTTACTCGTTGCGTGTTTTATCTGCGAGTACAATTTTTTTTGACATCCCTAATTATAGAGATGTCAAAATGGGTTTCAACCCGTGAGCCAACCCGGCTCACCACGGGTTCGAGCCGGGTTGGGTTGAGAAAAATTCAACTTTTTCAAAAGTGGGTTGAATTCAACCCGGCTCACTTAACCCACGGGTTAAACAGGTTCGAGTCGGGTTGAAGGTGGGTTGGCCCACTTAACCCACCAACATTTTTTTACAATTTTTTTTTATTTTTTTTTAAATTTTCTTTTAATTTTTTTAATAATTATTTACTACTCCTATTATATTTGTTCACAATTTCATATTTTTAAATGCTAGAATGTTGCTTAATTATATTTAAATAGTTTGAATGTTTAATTAATTTGATTGTCAAGTTATATATGTTGATACTTTAATCTTTAACTATAATCTTTATAGTAAATTACTCAAGTAACCGTCTTATAAACCATTTTTTCTAAATTAGTATGAAAAAAATGTATAGTTTTTTTATTTATATTTTGTTGAATAGCATGACAGAAAATTTGTAATATTAGTCATACTTTCTTAGACTATATGAATACTTTCTTGGAAATAATTCTTCATACATTGGTGTTGAGCATGATCAAAACATTGGTTCTTGATTTTACTATGATTGTCATCTCATGGATTACTTAAAAATTTATTTAAATATTTGAATACTAAAAAATAAATAAATAAATAATTTTTTTAGGTGGGTTGATGAGCCAACCCACTTAATCCACCAACCTGTGGTGGGTTGAGCCGAGTTACAAAATTTCTGGCTTACCATAAAGTGAGCCGGGTTGGGTTCACTCATTTTCAACCCGGCTCATGGTGAGCCAACCCGTGTGAGCCGGGTTGGCTCACTTTGACATGTCTACCTAATTACATTATTGTATATTTCATTTTTTAATTATATAGTAAAAGTATTTTTAAATTTTCATTTTAAATTTTAATATTTTTAAGTGAAAAAGATTATTCTATATTTTATTTTATTTTATTTTAAGTCTGATATTACATTTTATTTATTGTATAAATATTATTATATATTGAATAAGTATTTAAAATTAAAAAATATTATTATTTTTTCATAATATTAAAACTAATTAATTTAAATGAAATCAAACCATTTAAATGATTTAAAAAATAATTTCAGAAATATTTAATAAAAAGTCAACTTTAAACCAAATATCAATATTTATGTAGATAATAAATTCAGTCCCAATTAAAAAGAAGGACAACATTACTCCAATACAAAAACATGTCCAATTTAATCAAATACAATGTCCCAAAATTTAAATGAAATGAAATCTCTTCCCTGTGCATACACTAATTGAGAGTTTAAAGTATGCTTAAACATGTATTCGTTCAGACATTAGTTTTTCCATAGCAATGTTGGATCAATATTAAAGGAATCCTGGAATATAACACTAGACTTTTCAAAGAGAGTTCTTACATATTTGCAAGACAAAAGGATTACATGTAGAAGGTCATATCACCTTGAAGTGACTAACTATTCAAATTCAGATTTTGTTCGATGTGTGGACTCAAGAAAATCCATATCTAAATACATCTTTCTAACATAATTAAATAAAGGATAATGACTTGATAAGTTCAATATATATAATATATAGTGTACACATAAAGTTTATTCATTAATCTCCAAGTCATTAGATAATCATATGGATGAATGTTAGATTATTTTTAATTTAATATTGACTCGTGTAATTTATAAAATAACTCTAATATACAAATTTCTAATAAGATAATTATTATATTATAAATATATTAAAGTATCAGAATTATTTTATACATGTTAAAATTAATTCTCTTACTTTTAACTCATGGTCCTTCAATAAATTTTTAAAGATAACATTTTTAAAAATTTACATACACCTTTATGTAAAAAAGTACTAACGTTCTATAAAAAACAAAATAGAAGACTTGACAGAAGGATATTTCAAAAAAGACAATTTTTATATAAGTAGGAAACTCATTAAAAGAAATAAGAAAAGAAAAAAATATTTATCATTGTTAAAGAAATATTTTGCAGTAGATCCAAATAAATTTTTGGATAGGCATGTCAAAACGGGTCAGACCCGCTAGGTTAGCCTGCCAGCTTGCCAAGAAAAGGATGAGTCGGGTTGAAGTTTTCAACCTGCTAACCCGCTATAGTTCGGTCCGCCTAGCCTACCAACCCATTTTTTTAATGTTTATAATTAAAAATAATTAAAAAAATAATTTTTATATTATATAAACAAATGTATATATATAAAAAATTATAGTAAACAAAAATTTAAAAAAATTTAAAAGAAAATGTGCTAGTGGTGGACCGATATATATATATATATATATATATATATATATATATATATATATATATATATATATAATATATATATAAAGTATATGAATAAAATAAAATAATAAGTTTTTTTTTAACATATCTCTTATATCTATCATATATCTTATATCTCTCATGTTTTTACAATCTCTATAAATTTTCAACACTCATATATGTCGTAATTCTATGACCCCTAATATTTCATATTAAAATATAACTCTTAAAATTTCATAAGTGTGCATTCCAATTAAGTCTGCATCAAACTCTGAAGATCAAAATGCAGAATTAAGTAAATGTTTATTGTAGTTGAAACAGAAAATGTGTTGTTTGAACGATAAATTTAGTAAATTTTATGTGTGTAAAACTCAAATGATTTGTGTTTAATGAGGTGGCAAAATAAAAAATGACTTTACTTATTATTTTCGTTTCATATTTACTTATTTTATTCAATTTAATTATTAATAAAAAGGTTTAACAATTTTTTTTTTAATTTTAAAAAGGTAACAATGTCATCACTATCTATTTAATAAGTAGAAAATCATTAGAAAACGAAAATGAACAATTTTAGTTTATACATAATATATATTTTTTGTGCAACACCTGGTCACAGTTTATAAGACTATTCACGTCAATTCTAACAAACAAAAATATCACTTTGTTTCAATTTTAAGAATTAATTGAACGTTCAAAAAAAGGTTTATATTTTTACCACTTTTAAATCGAGAGACTTTATTAAATATTTCATTAATAGGAGAATAAAAAAAATTAAAATAAAATAAAATAAAAAAATAAAAAATTACATTATTAATGTGTTTTAATTAAATTCCTTATTACGTGAATATTTAGATTTAAATTTACTTTTGTTTTAGGAGCCTTAAATTTATAAACTTGTAAATAGGGATGGCAACGGGGCGGGGCGGGGACGAGTTTCACTATCCCATACCCATCCCCGTAAAAAAAGTTCATCCCCATCCCCATACCCAAACCCAACGGGTATCAAACTTTTATCCCATCCCCATCCCCACCGGGTAACGGGTATAATCTTATACCCATACCCGTACCCGTTTTCTTACTACTTTAATATTAATTTTAATTAATTTTTATAAAATAATAAA
>Ga0214542_1002530_pt1 | contig 37726 bp, 17 predicted proteins | sample CNSS1metaG_FD_160096 | JGI IMG/M metagenome (GOLD analysis project Ga0214542, IMG submission 160096) | Root nodule microbial communities from cowpea collected in UCLA plant growth center, Los Angeles, California, USA - CNSS1 | ecosystem: Host-associated > Plants > Roots > Nodule | place: USA...
TGTTATGAATTAATGATTGTCCATTGATTTGATACATTTACTGATATGATTCATTACTCTTTATGGTAAATATTTGTATTGACTAAGTTGATTTGTTTCCTTTATGGATTACATATTGTATCTATAAATAGGACTCTTCCTATCAATAATAATACACAGATGAGTTGCTCCCTATTCTCTCATTCTTTATTCTCTCTTGTTTCTTCTCTTCTCTATTATCTGTCGTCATTCTCTATGTTATTCGCTTTATTTCATAACAATTTTCAATTTAATAAATAAATTGTTTTCATAGACATTAAATTTTGCTAAAAAGTATGAGTTATATCGAGGAAATAAGCATATGTGATTAATTAGATTCAACTAATTAAACCTATTTACTGAAATTTTAACATGGAATCTTGTTTGCTAGAATTGAATAGGCATATATTTTGGTGCTAGCTTGTGGAGTTGTATCAAAAAGTAAATTTTGAGTGAGGCTGAGTTTCTTGTTTTGAGACTATCTCATATGTGTATGGTTGAGAAGTTTTATATTTAGGTTTATAAGTTGTGGATTCAATTGTCACGCCATTAAAGATATATTATGATAACTATAATGCAATATCTATGGCATTAATGCAAATATATGAGTTAATTATACAAATAAACAAACTATGATTATAAAAAAAACGTAGTATATGCTAATATGTGATATTTTTAAAAATATTGTCAAAGATATGATTGAAAAAAAAAACACTGATTCCCTCAAGGAATTGTAGCCTAAAGTGAGACTATCTAGTCATAAGAGGACGTGTTAAGGATATTGACATTAATTATCTCGCTATGAGAGAATGTGTCAAGGAAAAGAAAGTGGTTGTTAAGCACGTTAACAATGAGTTGATGATTGTCCATCCTTTATGCCACCAAAGAATTTTAGCACAAATGGGACTTGGTTCCATGGTGTGACAATTAATAATTTTACTTTGACAAAACTCTTATTCAATTTAACGTGTTTTTCCTTTGTTGTGCACATATTTGTTTATTTTGATAAATTTGATTTAATTTGACCTAAAATAAACCTATGATTTATTCAATATAATAAGAAATCTTTAATGAAAGACTTGATATATTATGATACATAATAGAATCTATCGTCATGATTCATATATTTAATTTATAATTCTGATTGATAATAGGATAAATGCATTAAGTAGAAGAATGTTAGCACATCATTAGTTTCTATCTTATAAAAATATGGATATAACATGAGATATACCTAACAAATTACCCATGTACCAATTAACCCATATTACATCAAGTGTTGTCCATTTTCAATTATTATCAAAATGGTTGGATACAAGTTTTGGTATCACATTTACCACCATGTTCCCATGTTCTTTGGAACATTGTAGAGTTTTATAAATACCACATGTAATGTGTGCTTTTTGTAATAAAATGTGCTCTTTTCTATGGCATACTAAACCATTAAAGTTTTAAAGAGTAACTTAAAATCATAAGCACATTGGAAATAGGTTTTGCAACAACAACAATGATGGAAGGTTAATTTCATTCTCTATTTCGGCTTTTAAGATCTCAAGAACCCAACTTCACATTTAATTAATTCCTCACCAAAGTTTATTTTCTTTTTTATAAATTCCTTTATAAATTTTCTCTCCCTCTCAGTCTCACTTTTGAAAACTTGAAGCTAAATAAAATTATTGGTTTATATTTGTAAGCATTCGCATTCAGATTTTTGTGGCATTCATGATGTGGCCCTTGAAAATTGCTTTAGGGATAATAATTTTGGTGAAGAAAGCGCAGTTGAAGGAGAGAATAATTGTTGGCCTAACATTGATAATGGAAATTACAGCACGTGGGACAAAAACCCTTTGTTTCCACATTGATATGGTAAGGTATTTCACTCAGATACATAACAACCATTTCTGAACTCAAGACATTATTTCTCAAGAAACTTCATCGTTTACTTCTGCAACCTTTTACCTTGAAGACAACAAAAACATCATTTGATGGGTACGAAATGGTAAGTTTCATTGCTGGGGGGTAGTGTGTGTCTGTGCCTCTCTATTAACCAACTACGAGTTCAAATTCTCTAGTAATTTTTTTGTGTTATTCTATGCTGAATATTAAAAATACACTGTGTTGGTAATTTAAATATCCTTTTAATATATTTTAAAACATCAAAATTAATGATAATCAGTATATTATGAAGATACAATAAAAAAAAAAAAAAGAGAATTCAAATTCACCAACTACATACCATAATCATCCCTAACCAAAACTGTCTAATTTATTTGTCTTTTTATTCAAAAAATTATGCAAAGTGTTGAATTATTGGGTAGAAGGGATGAATTAAGAAGGTAACTGGGAAAAGTTAATGGATAGTGACTCAATTGGACCATGGCACACAAGAAATCATCAATATCTTCATACTTGTCTTCTACCAATTTTGAGGTAGAATTTTACAACTAATTTTCAACATTTGCCTCCCCAAAATACAACAAAAATTCAAAACTCTCCCTATCGCTCCCTACAACTTGTACCAACTATCAATTAATCGATTCATATAATATTTAAACTAATTATTACAAAAATAAATAAATTAAATGATGGTACAAAAAAATTCTACATTGTCAACATTTTTTTTTATATTATTTTTTACCATAAAATATTTCTCACAGATAATATTAATTTGTTTTTACCACTAATTCTTGTACATTTTATATGTTCACTAAGTTATTATGACATCTGACCATTTAATAATGCAATACCTTTGTACTTTGCACAAATTTACATCATTTATTACTCCCATCATGTACTCATTTACAAGAAGAAAAATGTATATATATATATATATATATATATATATATATATATATATATATAATAGGGGTAAATTTTAGTAAAACCACTTGATGTTTTCTTTTTTCAAATTGAACATGATACTTCGTGCCTATTTTTTTTAATGTTTATAATTTCCCTTACAAAAGTATATTATGTTTTTTCTCATAATTTTCTGGTAGAAACAGAAATTTTTTCAAATATCATTGTGACTTCTTAAAAATAATTAAGGTAGGGACAGACAAATGAAGGTACTGTGTGCAATAAAGAAAATATGGTTTAACTATATTTCTACAAAATCCCACGACTGATTAATATTATATATTTCGAATAATCTATTTTATACAAAACTATAATAAAGTGTTGGACATTCAAATTTGAATTTAAATCTCAAATCAAATCAAATAAATAAATCATAAGCTCACATGTTGATTTTAATTTGGTATTAATCTTTTCGGTAAATCTCTTCAAGATCATCATAAAGAACATGTCATGAAGTAACTTTTGAATTATGAAATATATTAATTAACTTGATTTATATTTAAGTTGAGAGTTATGAACAGTGCTTAGAAGGTTCGTAGGGAGGTCAACTTCCCAAAAATTTTTTAATTTTTTTAAATTTGTTAGTTTGATTTTTATTTCTTTTATAAAATATAGTATTTAATGTTAATAAATATTAAAAAAAGTATATAATAAAAAATAATAAAATTTGTTGAGATATTGTTTTTGTTATTTCTTATTTTAAATTTCTTATTTTGTTGAGATATATTACTCTTCTTGCATATTTTTATTTTTTTTAAAAAGAATAAAAAGTTAGACACAAATTTATTCTCATCACTCTCATCTCTCATTCGTTCTCTTTTAAAATAAAATAAAATAAGTAACTCTTTTGTATATTGATAAAAAAACATTAGTTTGATATATAGATTTTTTTTAACTTATGAGTTTTTTTGTATTATATGATTTTTCATATATTCATAATATATATATTAATATATATATATATATATATATATATATATATATATATATATATAAATTTTTAATAAAAAAAAAAAGTTATGTATTATATATTTTTCCATAACCATTTTTTAAATATAACTTGATTATTATAGATTTTATTTTTTAGTAATTAAGTCTCTTACTTTTTTGTTAGATTTTGATAAATTATCTTTTAGTCTTAAAAACAATACAAATTTATTTTTGTTATATACTTTTGTTACATTAATAACATTAATTAAATATATTTTATCCCTTGAGCAAGAGGAAGAAAGTTTGGATGTAGTGAAAATGGATTTTTGAGGAGAAGGGTGGAGATGGTGATGTGTGTTGCAAGGATTATTGTTTTAGGTAAGTTGCATGAATAGGGAATGGGAGGGTCTGCCAAGAGTTTCATTTTTCTTTCCCATACTCAATAATGGTTGCTTTTAAGGCTGTAAAATTCAAACAATACCCAGACAATACCATCAGACACATATATACATGCTCTCTCCTCTCTTCCTTCCCATGGCTTACCCCATTACCACCCTACCCTACCCTAACAACACACGCTCCCCTCTTTTCCAATTACATTTTTCAATATTCAAACAAATCTTATTATCATCTTAACAATTCAAAACACTTCTAATTCAAAAACATAGATTATGGAGCAGTGTGTAAGAGGGTCAGGAATAATGTAAGGGGGAATCTGCCAAGTTTTGCGCAAAAACTGAATCTTGTTCTAAAGATGACCTCATGTGCACATTCAAAATTGATAAAAAAAAATGAAATAATACAGGATATTATTTATTTAATGTTCACATTTATTAATAATATAATTTAAAAACTAAAATGCAAACGAGTGTAACGGATAAGATGTTCCTTTCAAAATGCAAAACAACATCGTTTTGAGTTGAGACATCACTGCATTATTATCATGTTCTCTCTCACGTGCCCTCTCCAATGGTTTCAAATTTTCACAAGTTAGTTAACTCGGTTACCATTTTAAAACTTCGTTTCACTTCTGAAATGTTTCTCCCATATGTGAGCATGCATTGAAAAACTCGAAAACAGAGCATATGCATTGATTTGAGCGTTGAGTATATGAAATTGTTCATAAGATTTGGAAACAGAAAAAAAAATGCATATTATAAGTATTTATCTGTATCCTGTAATTTGATTTAGAAGGTAAAAAAAGTGTTGAAAGTTTCACATCGACTAAAGATAAGATCAATTAACAATATATAAGTGAGTGTAAATTTCACCGTACAAATCAGTTTTATAGAATTAAATTAGATTTAAAACACACTTCTAATATAATATCACTTCTAATATAATATCAGAGTCAAATTATCGATCAAACTTCTAACTAGAAGAGAGAATTTGAATAATGAGTTTGTTAATTTGAAGGTCCATAATTATGCAGGATGTATTATTGGGACCACTTTTACACAAGACTTCACTTTCGAAAACGACAGCACATTTAATTACCCAGCCATGTGAGATGTGTGGGAAACTAGAGTCATATCAAAGATTGAGAATAGAAACATTTGAAATCAAGGCCTTGTGGTCCCTTTAATAACATAACATGATTAATTACCACCATGCCAACAAAAAATATAATGTAATAATTTTACTTACCCTGACATATACAACATTGGGTAATTTTCTTATACTAGTTTCACCTGTCGGACAAAATGCACACACTTTTCTGATAATTATGCTGCCACACGCTTCAAAACTTCATCGTCTTCATTTTTTGTTCCTACTGTTCTTCATTCAAACGTAAAAGCTTCTTACGACATCAATTATGTTTGTCTCTCTACATTGGATTTGGATTAATTTGAAAGCAACTATCATTTGATTTTCCATGCGTGTTTCACCCAAATCCCTTTACTATATTGTTAACGTACACATCATATATATACATATATAACTAATTAACAACTATTTTCATATATTCTCTTTTCAACATTAGTATTATTGGAAAATTTTCATAATCATAATACTCAACAAAAAAATAGTTAAATCTTAAACTTGTCCACATTGATAAATAAAATCCATATTTTTGACGTAAAATTTTAGGATTTATACAAACTTTGCTCTTAATATATTTTTTTTGAGTAAATTATACTAATTACTTTTGAAATTTCCTGCAATTAAAGTTTTCACCTTCTTTTTATCAATATGATATATTTTTATTCTTTGACAAACTATTATAAGTTTAGAAAGTAAGAAGAAATGTTGAAAATATTAAGTTCCGACAAATCTTTGGTATAGAAATATATGTAAACTTCACTTTACAAGTTGATTTAAGTTGATTTTAAGATTGAGTTAGACTTAAATTTCATTTTTTAAGATGATATCAAAATAATTTGAAACTTATCATAATGAGATTTATTGTTTGTTACCACCTTTATGAGATTACTATTGTACTCATCGATGTTTAATCTCATACTTTATATGTACATATCTCAACATAATGAGATGTATTGGAGTTTTTACCTATGACTAAACATAAAAAACAATTACTATATAAATGGTACAAACCTTATCTTACCGGTCAATTTTCTAAGATTGAATTGTATTTATTTTAAAAAGAAAAATTATATAATTTTACAAAATTAATATGATATTTTTACATAAAACAACAATAAATTTTAAATATAAGATGTTTCATAAACTAATCAATTTTCTTACAATAATATTTTCTTTTTTACGGTACAAGGATTTTATTGTCCAAATAAATGTATACTCGGTATTAGTGTAGGTTAACCTAATATTTTGAATAAGAAAAGTTATTAAAAAGACAGTACTAAAAAATTTATTGGTCATGTGTTTGGCTATGATAGAGAAAGAGTTAAATCACCTGAGGGGAGAGGGGAATCAGGTGGTCATTTTCTGACATGATTGCCCTGCCCAAATTAATAATAAGTCAAATCTTCAACACTGTTGTGCACCAAATATTTTCTCACCCATTAATTTCCTGCTTCATAATTCTCATTCATTTTTGGTTGTTGATTTCTTAACAAAACCATTTAATTTCTTGCATTTGTTATTTACTCCATTTTAGCAACCACTTCACCAAATGCTTTATTTCACAAATTATTTAACTGGACGCAAGCTAAAAAAAACAATATTTTCTAATTTGCATGCTGCTCCTTAGAGAATGAACTCAACAAAATCTTGTATTTATGAGGTAGACAAGACAATGCACATGCACCAAAACAAACTTCACAGTGATTTTTCATTATGAGGGATACAAAAATGGCTCCTCAACTTAACTAACTAGTGAAATCACTTACTTTTTTATTATTTCATTTAGAAAGGAAACCCTACTCTACCATCTACTACAAAATTCAAAAGTATGGTGCATTAAACACTCCAAATTAATTACCACTAGATATTTCTAATGTAACTTTGAAATATATTGATATATTAAAAATGTTTATAATATATTTTAGGGTTAAATATGTTTTTGTCTCTTAACTTTCAGTGAATTTTGAAATTAGTCCATTTCGAATATTTGAACCAATTTAGTCATTTATCTTTCAAAATATGTGGATTTAGTCCTTTTAATCAAATTTTGTTAGGTTTATTTGATGTTTCATATGCATTTTAGGATTATATTTGAGTTGTTTATACTGTTTGACACATTTTTGTTTTAATGTTAAATCAAATACTATCGTGAAACGTGCTTGAAATATTAAATAAATTTAACAAAATTTGATTAAAAAGACTAAATCTACGTATTTCAAAAGATGAATGACTAAATTAGTTCAAAATTTCAAAATATACTTATTTCAAAATTCACTACGAGATAAGGGACCAAAAACATATTTAACCGAATATTTTAAAATATGGACAGCATAGAATTTAAATTTCTCAACACTAACTAAATATTTACGACATGAAACATTTATGACCAAATTATTGAACTTGGGTTTTATTCAAAACCAAACATTGTTTTTAAAACGATTATTACTGTATTTTTTTTTTAGTTTGAATATTGTTGTTACTTAGTTGAAGACTGAACTCTTATTCCCACCATAATAATAATAATGAATGCAAATGAATTCAATACAATTAATATTGGTAGATGAAGTTTGAAGTCTCTTTCAGTCTTTCTAGTTTCTTTCAAATTACCTTCATCGATTTCAAATGGAAGGTTATCAAGAAAAGTCAACAGAAACCTATTTGCAAGTGTTGGACATTTATGATTGATAATTGATAGGGAATTGAACTGGTCAATAATTTCACGCGTGGGAGCAAGTTTTATGTAATTTTTCGAGGTAGTGTAAAAACAATTCTTCAAAACCCAAAAAAAAAAAGTACTAAATTATAAACTATTTAGATTTATTGATAATTTTAACTTTTAAAATTTCTATATTTTCAACGTATGCGTGAACGAATTTATTTACCTTTTATTAAAATTATTCAAACTAATTGTGGTCGTCTAGACCCGAAACCCGAACAAGCTTTAACTTACGTTTAATGTGTCTTTCATTTGTAATATGCTTAATTTTATAGACAAATCACACTTTTTTTTATCACTTTGTCTATTATTTATAAAGGGGATTAATTGGTATAACTTAAAAAAATGATTACAAATTTAAAAAGCTTTTAGGGAATCTAATTAAACCCATACATACCACTGGCACGTTTGATTTTATATTGTTGGGAAGTATGGGAGAATATCCACGAGAGTTATAATGGACTAATAAAATAAAGATTTAATTTTTTTTTTCTGTTTTTTATCAGAATTATTTTATGTGATTATTTTATTTTATTTTTTTATTATAGTCTTTTTTTCGTTAAAAAAAATCAATGTACTTTCTTTCATGTTGCATCATTTACAATGTGATAATGTAGCAATGACATGTAACAACCGCCTTGAATATTTATAATATCGCATGTCATTTATACTATTTTGTTGTAACTGGCTAAACAGTGTCATTATCAATTTAACAAAAAAAAAATCATATTAAATCCTTTCACCACAAATGAAAACTATATTATAGAACAAAAAAAAAATTGAACGACCGCATTGAATAATTTCAATAAAATTTAGGATAAAAATAACATGAAACCTAAAATAAATTAATCCAAAAAATTATCATTTTTACACACAGAATAACACTACACGATTTTTATATTTATCAATGAATTTTTATTGATAAAAAGAAATCTGTCGATAAACCCAAATTGATTGTGGACAGACAAATTTTAGAATTTAAACTATTGATGAATATTTTTGTCAATAAAATTTATTGATAAATTTGAATTTGTATTGTTGACAAATATTTTTACAGATAGTATGAGCAACAATTTATTATCAAGTATGATGATTTTTTTTTTTGTATATTAATAGAATGTGACGAGAAGAAAAAAAAAAGAATGAGAAAGAGGAAGAGGAAGACAAGAAGGACAAGAAAGGGGAGGAGGAGGCGTATCACCATTGGTGGCGAGAAAAAGGAGGAGGATTCGAAGGTCACATCAACAATGGAGGTGGAGGGGAAGGAGGAGGAGAGGATAGGAGGAAGAAGAAGAGGACGAAGAAGAGGAAGAAAAAAAGAGGAGGAATAGGTGGAAGAAAAAAAATGACCAAATCACAATATATACGGATAAATTTTATCGACAACCAAAATTTATTGGTAATTATCGATAGATATTTATCAACAAATTTGAGATTATTAGTAATTATTGACGAAATTAAGACTATCAGTAATTACTGACAAATATTTAATACATAATTCATATAACAATTTGAATGTATATGAAATATTATTAAACTTATACAAGAAAAGAAATGATTATTATTATCTCTTTGGCCCAAAATTTAAACCATGCATAGATATTTTTTAGTTTTCGAGCATCTAAATAGTCACTTAACTAATAGTACTCTAGAAGATCATCAAAAACAATTTTTCAAAACTATATTTGTTTACTCTAACTACTCCAACATGTTTGAAATGTCATTTTTTTACTTATATAGCACATAATTTCCTAACATGCCCATTATACCACAATTGGACTCTTCTAATCAAACATCAAGTTAAAAAAAGCAACTAATTCTCTTTAAACATTTAAAAGGAAAATATCAATACTAATGCACAATCTATATACTAAATATAGAATAAATTTAATTCCACTAATATAACCAAAAGTCACATTCTAAAACAATTACAACTTAAAATACATCAATTAAATCACATAACAAGATAAAATCTCAACACTTCTAAAAGTATTATATATGTTCCAAGCCAATAAAAACATAATTACAAACTCAAATCAATTCAAACACTTCAAAGTAAAATACTAACAATATTAACAAAAGATACTTCATGAATCATAATTAATCAAATTCAAGTACCTTTCTTTACCTTAATTCATACGTTCTTTAAGGAATTATTCCAGAAACTTAAAAAAAAAAAACTTGAGAATATCTAACTTACTCTCAAGACACTGTGGACCAAACATATTTTAGCATACATGTGCAACTCACATGACCAATGCAAGCAATGTCATTTTTTCTTCTATGTTGCAAGTGATTCTCTCTCTCATTGTCTACCCTATCACCATGCTTATCAATATATTCAATATCCTATCCTCCCAACTTTACCACATTCACAAAAATAATTATTGTTCTATCCTCTGTACTCTATTACATTACAAATATAATCTTCCTCTTGTTTTTATATAAAAGAATCTCAAATCGAAGAAAATACATACTATTTATATTGAAAATCAAATAAAAAAAACTAAAATTTACTCAATGCAACATATAACACAATTTTTCTGATATTTTGGTAATATAATATTCAAAATACAAACTTCCAAAAAGTAAAACAGTATAATTTGTTGTTTGTGTAGTACCTTCAAACTCAATACTAGTATGCTTGCCACCCAAATCAAAATATATTTAATAGAGTTAAGCAAAAAACTAAAAATTAAGGCAAAATATACCCACTACCTTGAATTTATCTAAAGCAAAAACTATGAAAAGATCACACAAGAGAGAAAGAGAAGCAAATAGAAGAGGAGAAAATAAGAGAATCGACGAATGAAAAATAGAAAAGTAAAGCGAAAATAAAAAAGTGTTGAAGCATAAAAGTAAGATCTGCTTTATATATGTTGTGTCTGTGATAAGAAACAGTATATAGTGTTAGTGTGCGTAATAATTTAAATAAAAGGTTTACAAGAAGAATATACGATGTTATTAGAAGACATGACAGGACATGATCCAATTTCAATTAAAGTTAGAGAAAAAAGTTGAAATCACATCAGAAAGTTGTGGGAATCACGTTGCGAAAGGAGGCACCTGGTGTAGGCATGTGTAGTGTACAGTACCTCTCTGTGCAACACGACCGTAGGATGATACGTATGTGGTTCTGTTCTGTAACTAACAATGAAAGAGAAGAGAGAATCAATATGCGTGGTCATGTCATACCCTCGTCTCTTCTCTCTCTCCATTCTTAATTCCTTAACCATTACACTTCCCAATAACAGAGCAGCCTCGCTTCTGCTCTTGGTCTGGTTTTCGTAATAGCTTGGAAGTGAGTGCTGTAAAGATAAAAAGGTACACAAAACAAACAAAAACTCTCTCTTTTTAAAACACACAACAAAAAAGAAAACATTTTTTTTAAAAAAAGTTAATTGAAATGTAAACAAAGCACACCCTCTTGTAAGTTTATAATACAGTTCCATGATTTTCAATTAAAGGTTCTTCTTTTATGAAGCAAGATAAAAAGAAGTACACGCTTTGTTTATGATAATAGAAAATGATCATTGCTACTATAATGAAACACAGATGAGAAAGAAAAAAAGATGGGCCATGTGAAAGATAAAAGTGAAAAATGAGTGGGAAATTAACAATACAATTATCTGAAAGTGAGTTGAATTTCTTATTGAACAGTCATAACTAACATTCAAAATGTGACATATATTTTAAAAAAACATGGTGTATATGAATGTGTATGTCTTGAGAGAAGAAGTTTTGGTCGATCGAGGGAGTTTTAAAATACATTTTTTCAAAAAAAGGGTGACGTCATGTTGAGTATGTTTATCATTCAAACAATTAAGAAGGTACATATTTTAATAATACATTTTATTTTGTTCCGAAATATTGAAAAGGTATAATTTATTATGGAGGTGGTGTTCTCAGCTCAGTGTACTTAATTCCTTACACTGTGACCGTTTTATGCTTCAAGGATCCGCTTTTCTCGCTTCTTCACTTGCAGATCCCACAAAGTTTTTGCTCTCTCTCTCTCTCTCTTTCTCTCTCTCTGAGGCCACTGCTTATTGTGTCATTTTCATTCTGATTTCATCACTTGTGTGACACCCCTTTTTCCACACCATCTTTCTTGTTTCTAAAGTTCAGCAAAGCCATAGGCTTACCAATTATGGGCAAGGAGGGTTATTTTGCTGGAAGATCATCAAAGAGAGGTGTAGTTGTTGGAGGAGGTGGTGGTGGTGGTGCTGCTGCTGCTGCTGATGCTGAAACACAAGCACCTTCTGGTTGCATGTGTGCTGTTTTTCAGTTCTTTGATTTCCATCCCTTTCACTTTCCCAACATAACCCAACAACAAAACTCTTTCAAACCACCCTCATGCACTTTAGAAGACCATGCCACAGTCTCCAAAGGTATTATTCTAGTTATTATTACTCATGTTTCAAACCACCCACCAACTACCTTTTTCTTTTCATTCTCATGTGGGTTTTGTGTAATTCAGGTGCTGAAGCACCTAGGAACAGCTTGGAATCAGAGGATGCTGATGGGCCTGTTTCATCTCTCTCATCAAAAGAAGAGGATTTTAAAATTCCTGTAAGTTTATCAGATTGTATGTGAGTTTTGTTTTTGTTTCTTTTATGAGTTTAGCTTCACACACACACACTCCTAGTTGGGTTTTTGTTTGTTTATTTGTAAAGTGAGTAATGATGGCACAGCACTATGGTGATTATTTTGATCACTTGTTTTGAAAACCCAGAAGAATATTATGCAAATTAAGACAAGTGGAGGCACAAGAACAGGTGGTGGAAATTTGAATGACTTGTCTGCAGAAATCACCAGCTCCCCAGGGACAAAGACACCAACTTTGGTTGCCAGGTTAATGGGTTTGGATCTTCTTCCACACTCACCCTCTTTTTCTTCTCCTTCTTCTTCTTCTTCATGTCTTTCTGCTCCAAACACACATGGCAATGCGCCACATCTACACCACCACCACCTGAGACACAAGCAACATGTCCAAACGAAGCACAGAAACAGCATTGACAGCAGTGAGATTGCAGCCACGAGATCTTTGCCTGAGACACCAAGAATCTCCTCAGCAAGAAGATCAGATGGTGATTATTACCACCACAGACTCTCACTCCAAATCAACAAGGAAAACATGAATCTTGCCGAGGATTTAGAGCTCCCTCGACTCTCGTTTTCCAAAAGAAAGTGTGATGAGAACAATGGCAGAAGTCCAAGCCACTATGCTAGGCAAATAGTCAAACAGGTTAAGGATAGTGTGAGCAGAAAAGTTGGCCAAGACATCACCAACACTCTCAAAACAAGAGAAGAAAATTCAGGCCAACAACACAAAAGCAAAAAATCTTCCAAAACATCACCACTGAAAGCAATTGACGAAACTGAAACTAGTCCACCCAAACCACACTCAAACACATCTTCCTATTCCCCGAGGCTTAGATTCATTGACAAACACAAACCATCGCCACTCACCCCAAAAGACCAAAACATGATGAAACTACCAGCACCTCCTCCTCCTGTTAACACTCAGCTTTCGAGAGTTTTAACAAAAGCAAAGGCTCAAACATTATCGTTGCCGGAGCAGCAAGATTTTCATCAGAACAGCAAATCTGTCCCAAAATGCAAAATGGGTAGCAATGAAAAGTTCAACTCAAGGCTGAAAAGGCCTCCTCAGACATCGGACATAATCAGAAACAAACAAGAAGAATCGTTCGTGATTCGTCCCACATCGCCTACTAGAGCCAGTGACACCAAAACTGCTAAAAGCAAGAAAACTCATCCATTGTCAAGTAATCTCCTCAATAACATCAACACTGTACCAAATCTTCTTCCTGTCAAGACAGACCCTTCTCCTCCAGCAACCAAAATTCCTCCAAAACAGGTAACTCATTATTCAATCTTCAACTATTTCAATTATTTTACTTTTTTCCTTTTTAAGTCCTCTCTTTTTACCAGTCCCTACATGGGATTCCATATGTTTAACTTTTTGTCATAAAAATACTATTTTTATCAACAAAATTTGCTTTTTGAAGTTTTAAATATTCGTGTTTAACTTTTTTAAGAAAAAGATCAAAAAAAAAAAAAATCAAACTCCGAGTTGTTGTACAAATTTATTTTGAACATTTTCTTAAATAATCGTTTTTTTTTTCGAATTTACTTTGAGTACTTTTCGAAAGATTAACTCAACTTACCCTTTAAAGTAATTTATATATATATATATATATATATATATATATTTAAAAGTTGTGGATGATTAAAAACATGTATCGAATTTTCTTGAATGTTATAATTTAAACTAATAAAAAATCATTATAGGCTTAAATTTTGAAATAGTTATTTATCAAATTGACAGTCTTCTTATAAAGACATGTCTATAACTAAATGACAATAAAAGAAACTTCCATCTTTTAAATTAACTTTTTTTATTGTTTTCATAAGAAGTTTTTAGGAAGAATATAATTTTTTAAAATTAACCGATAAAAAGATGGTGTGAATTATTTCCTATTGTTTTTTGAACCACCAAAACATTAAAAATCTATGTATGTCCCAAACAGTCACAGGTGTGTGATAGTCAAGAGTCCAAAAGCAGCTCACAGTTATCTAGTTGTTCGCGCCAGAGGTACAAACAAGAAGGAACAACCACACTCGCCACCCGAGAAACATCACAGAACAAACATAACAGTGCCTCCTCCGCCACCATTGGAGCACCGCAACCTCACTCTCACACCCCACAAGAGCTTCACTACATCACAGCAATCCTTGCCCGTACAACTGCCCTAAACGTAGAGGGCACCCCCACAAACCCACCATTACCGTCCCACCAACACCACCACTGGTTCTCCCCAACCCACCCACTTGACCCATCGATCTTCTTCCACCTCGAAGCCGACAAAGATCTTAGCTTTTCCCCGAAAGAACAACTGGGTCAGCACTGGAATCGGAAGTTGGTGTTCGATCTGGTGGACGAGGTTCTGAAGGAGATCCTGCAAGACAGAGGGAAGAACGGGCTTTGGTTTTCGAAGGGTGTGGGCGGTTGTTGGCACGGTGGGAACGTTGTGGAGAGGGTGTGGAAGAGGGTGGGTGAGTTCCCACGTGCGAAGTGTGAGGTGTTGGAGGACATTGATGGATTGATTGAGGGAGAAGACATGCAGAGAGATAAAGATGGTGAAAGGTTGGAGGAAGAAGGAGAAGGGTTGGTGGCAGAGATTGAAGGGAACATATGGGACACGTTAGTGCATGAAACGGTTATGCTCACAGATTGCTTGGGAAATGTGAGAAAAGAGAAGTTATTAGATGATGATGTGAAAATATCACATGTTTGTACTGTCTCTCAATTTTAACCTAATTCTAGTACATAATTGAGTTTCAATTTATTAGTTATGTATTATTAAAGATCATTTATTATAATAATCAGGAATTATTATTCATGAAAATTTTTGTTTATATTTTTGTTTTTTATTTAAAAATTGTTTAAAATTTTCTAAGTTTAGGATGAATTTATGTAGTGATTTTGCAAGATGAATGAGTGTATGTAAAGTATTATAGAATAATATGTGTGATGGATGTTAGTGGAAGTAAGGGTAGAAAGGAAGGATGTCACGTGACATGGTTGAGGGGTCCACGTGCATGGGTTTGAAGTTTGAACCCTTCGATTGTAGGGTCAGAGGAAGAATTTGACCCCTCGACAAGACTGCTCTATTCATTGGTCATTAAAAGACAAGATTTGACAGAGGAATCCACGCCCCACACTTTCTCTCTCTATATTCAATTTTATGTCAAGTACATATTTCTAGTATTTTTATAATTTCATTTGCTATTTAGTTATGCTTATCTTGAGTTTGGGTTTTTAATACTACCATATTTGAAGTATCCAACCCAGGTATTAATGTAGCTACCATTATATAAAAGATTATATTTTTTAATTTATCTTTTAGTTAAATTTAACTACTTTTTGAATTAAAATAACTAGTTTATTGTTTTTGTTTATAAAATATTTTTTAATGATTATTTATTTAAATTTGACTACTTCGAAGTTAAATTAATTGAATAAAAAACATACATTCATATAGTGCAAATGTTACAACTAGTAATTAATAAAAAAAAATTAATTTGTGATTTTTTTTATAATTTTATTTTATTTATCTTTTATTTTGTAACTTTTTTTCTGCTGATTTTAATATAAATACTCCTTTTATATAATTATAATTATATTAAAATTATTAAAACAATATTTTTAAGACTACTCTATATAGATTTAATATATGTTAGTAATATTATTATTTTAATAATTATCCTAATTTTTAAATTTTATTTTTTATTATTTCAAAAAGATGGAGATGCAAATTGTGTTTCTACTTGTGCATATGAAAATTATTTTATATTTATGTTTATCAAACATATAAATTCTTAATAATTATTAAATTCCTAAGATCCATTTTTTATGTACTTATTCAACTCCCACCCTCTCTCTCTCTCTATATATATATATATATATATATATATATATATATATATATATATATATATATATAATCTCTTACATTTGTTATTTTATACCATTCAACAAAGTTTCATATATGTAGAACTCAAGAATGTATTATTTTAGAATTAAATATGTTTTTAGTCTTTAAATTTTAATTTAAAATTGAAATTTGTTTATGTCTAAAATTTCGATACATTTTCGTTTCCAAACTTCAAAATTGAAAGAATATAATTTTTTTAACCCAATTATGTCAATTTTTTCAAATGTGTCAAAAGCGTTTCATGTTAATATTGAAGTTGTTTATACCGTTTGACACATCCTAATTTAATATCTACTGAGAAATGACACCTAAAAAAGTTGACGTAATTGGTTTAAAAGAATTATATTAATTTATTTTTAAAGTTTAAGGACTAAAATATATTAAAATTTTGAACATGAACAAATTTCAATTTTAGATTAAAGTTCAGAAACTAAAAATATACTTAACCCATTATTTTACAACGACCTTGTGCAGACTGGTAAACAAAATTATCCTTGCATATGTCGGTCCATTTTATGAAGCCAAAATTAACATAGAAGTTTTACTTGGTTGATAATATTTCTAAAATTGATTTTTTTTTCTACAGTAAATACATGCATTTCTTTTTGTATATAATTCCTTTTTTTATCATCAAATATAAAAAAATGGTCAGTAATCAAAGTAGAAGATATCGTGTTGTTCTTTTAAAATGCAAGTTTATTTGATTTTTAAAATTTTAAAATTTGATATTTATGTTAATATGACCAATTAAAGCGAATATATGGATAATCGATTATAAGGTTAGTTAAAAAGGTAATTATTTTAATTATTTAAGTTTCTATATCTTTTAGACTTAACACTGAAGACTTGTATACCTCGAATGCGGCTTTCCAAGACAAAAATCTGAAGAAAAAAAAAAACACTTTAATGTTAGTAATAAATACTATTCAAAATCAAATCAACTAAGTTAAGTTCTATTTACACTGTTTCTTATGGGCTTTTATCCTATTTTGGGCCTAGGTAGATAGTATAATAGATTTACTTAATTAACTTGTTAATTAGGTGTGATTTGATTAATTTGGATTTATGATATCGAATAGTTGGTCTACAATTGAAGTTTAACAAAACAGAGATGGGTTGGAAAAAAAATCAGTATATTTAATTACATTTGTTATTACATTTATTACAGTTTAACAATTTTTTATTACATTTATTATTTTCCATAATTTTTTATAATTATTTTTTATTTTTGGTTATGTAGATTTACAATTTGATTTATTTTAAAAAGTATATTGTGAATCAACCCCTCAACCGTTAATAAATCGGGTTGATTCACATATTTGACCAAAACACAATAAATATACTTGTTTAGCTTTTAAAAATAATTAAAAAACTTTAGCAAAATATTCTTTGATATACTATTTTTTCTATTATTATTATTATTTAAATTTGTTAGAGTTCATAAATTTTGATGGATGTCGTATCTTATTTGTTATCTTCATCTCTGGATTTTTCATAATTAGAATAAATTTCAAACAATTATGAAACGGTAACACACGTATGATATGAAAAGTAGATAAATTGTTTGGCTTTTAGCTTATGGGAGTTTGGGATTGTAAGGTAGAACAACCCTAAAAGTAAAGCTTTTATGTTTTAATTTTTATAAAGTGATTTTTGCATGGAGACATCAACTTTAATGCCACTTTTTCTTTTCTATCACAAAGAATGTTGAAAAAGAAACCCGAGACAACGACTATTTTTACTTTTATTTTATTTTATTTTGTTGTGAAACTCAACCAACGAAAACAAATCACATGAATGAATAATGTTCAAGAACTTGGATCCAAAAGCATGAGTTATATAGATGCGAAGATTCCTAGTATATAGATATATGACCATGCTTGATTTGGCAACCTAGTACTTTTGTTTTAAAATGGATAACAAATATTAAAAACTGATAACATTTTATTGAGATGTGTGATACCTGATGTTACCATCTCCTTAATACCTTAGACCATGTAAAAGCACATCAAATCTAAGCTTTACCAGGGTATTATGCTTTTATTCATATATATTTTTTTATTAATATATGAAAACCAAAATTAGTTTTGAAATTTTGGTCCAATTTAGTCTCTAATTTTAGAAATATGTAAATTTATTTTTTTAATTAAATTTTATTAAATATATTTAAATTTTTAAATGTATTGCATGATAGTATTTGGATTGTTTATCTCGCTTAATATATTTTCACTTTAATGTTAGTTAAAAAACGTATTTGAAACATCACATAAATTTAACAGATTTTGATAAAAAAGATTAAATCCATATATGTCTAAAATTTAGGAACTAAATTGATCAAGATTTTAAAAAATGACTAATTTTAATTTTTATTAAAAGTTAAATAATCAAAAATATATTTAACTTTTTTTTATTATATAGTAAGTAATATTACAAAGTTATCTAGAAAAGACTTAATGGGATTATAATTATTTTATTATAAGTTTCATAAACACATTCGAAAATCCTTCATTACAAACATAAAATTTACAATCTTTTTATTAATAGGTATTTGTTGAAAATTTAAAATATGAATTTAAATCTGATATTAAATAAAAATAAAAAAATTAAACAATATATAAAGTTGGATCGAGATCTTATTAATATTATATATATATTATTTAACAAGTTAATGAAAATAGTATTATATTGAAAACACAGCAGTGAAAATGTATCGTAAAATTGATAGTTTTTTTTATTGAGTGACCCATTTTGTACTAACACTTATTAAGATTTCTTTTCCTTTTTGGATACAAGTGCTCCATTAAATTGTTGAGTATGATTAAATAAGAAGAATGATATCTGTAATAATGATAGCATGTGTTAGTTATGATTAGAAGAAGTTGTGAAAGAAAAAAGAGCGCCAAAAATTCAAAGAGGAGGAAAAGTGAAGTAATGAGTCGGAGACATGTGAGTTTATGTTGTCTCAGCAAAAATGATGGAAACAGATAACACACTCTCTCACTCTCCATTTTAATCATCTTTACCTCTTAAATCTATCATTTCTTGCTGTTTATTATTTATCAATCTCTGTGCACTTTTGGTTCAATATTACTAAAATTAACATATTTAAGAAAAATTACTTTCGATAAGTTGGGTTTGCATTATATATAACTTTTGTTATTGTAAAAGTTTTTCTTTTTTGTCTTTATAAAACACAGACTTCAATTCCACATTTGACTTTTAATTAAAATTTTGATTAATAACGACAAATTTGATTATTGAAGTAGAATTCGTATAGGAGTGACAAATTTTAATAAAATTATAGAGAGTTTCAATGTTATAATGAATTATAAATAAATCCATATAATAAATTAAGACACAGTTTTTAATATAATTTTTTTAAAAATAAGACTTATAAATCATTATATTTATATGCTTCATCTTATTTATAACTAGGGTAAGATTTCAATTCATCTTGAATTTTTGATATTTTTTTATGTACAAACTATTATTCATAAAACTTTTGCATATACGAAAAACACTATATACTCTGAGGGTGAATTAAATATCTTTAATTAAAGTATAAACAATGCATTATTTTATGATTTTTTTATCTATGATTTCCAATAAAAGTATAAAATTATTTAACTATAGTGTATTATGGGTATAACTTTACGACTTTATCCTTTTCATATTCTTTGAATCCAAAAACGATACAGTTTTTAGGTTTTACAAAAATTTAAATCAATTGATTAGTTTTCAGTGAAATATTATTTTTTCTTATTTTAATTTATCCTCAAATAAATTATATTAGAATAAATATAACTAATATTTACCGAAAACTTTCCGTATTATATTCATTCCCATTAAAATAGTCTTTTCTATAAGTGTAATGTTTTTAAATTTGAAAGAGTACACGTATAATGAAAAAAAAAATAACAGTGTAATATTTCAAAAACGAAGATTTATGTAAAATTTAATGTAATGATATTTTATTATGAAATCAGAAAACCCCATGTCGAAGTAATTTATTCATTATTCTAATATTTATAGTTGTAACAAGTGAGATTATGTTAACAAAATTCTTTTAATATATGATATACTTGTTTTAAATCTAATTAGAAAACCTTGGCACTTTATAAAGAAGAAAGTGTTATTTTTGGAAAAGAAAAACATAATAGGCTTATGGATCTGTTTGTTTGAGTTTCCTTGTTCAATGATAGGGATTGTGATTTGTTGGGTACTTTTTATGAACTATTTTTAGAATATGAACTGAAGTTTGGTGAGATTATATGAACAATTAATTTATTGTATAATAATGAGTCATTGATTGGGAAGTAGCATCGAAAAAGGTGACACCCTTTTAATTAAATAAATAAAGAAAGTGCAATGGCTCAAACTTTTTGTTTAGTGTGAATTAATTAATGCAAATTAATTATGATTATCCACCTTTAACACTGCTCCCAAAGATGGGGATCTTTCCATACTTTCCAAAATTAAAAAGTTTAAACAATTGAGAGCAAATCTTTCCCACACTTTTTGTTTCACCAAAGTTCAAATATTTTCTCTCAAAACTCTAAAATATAATAACATGAATGGACTAAAATAATGAGCTAAATGTAGAGATAGTTTGTAATGAGATAGAAAACTAAAAATATTAGGTGTTGTTTGGATAGAAAATTTTACCTAAAATGTTATATTTTAATTATTTTTAACTACTAGTCGATAAAAGTATATCTTATAAAAGTTCATTAAATATATTATCTTAAGGTACTTATCAAACTATTTTTTTATCGATCAAATAACTTTTACTGATCGAACTAATTTATTCAATATTTAAACTAATAATAGTTAGTTTATTAAATTTATCTAACACACTCTGTAGTTAATTTGAATAATATACTAAAAATAGAAGAGAAATAACATACACTAAATGAAAAAGTAAATTAATTGCAATAGCTAAGAGGTATGAAGAAGGACAACACCAACCAGTGGATCATACTATGGTATGTTCAAATGAGTGGTAGTAGAGAAACCAGAAAAAAAAATAGAACTCTAGCTTATATTAAAATAGAGTTAAAAGAAAAAAATAAAAAATAAAGGAAATGTAATAGAATTCGACCAAATATATAATAGAATTCAACCTAATTTGAGTAGTATTAAATGTGTTTTCTTGTTTTACAAATTTAACAAATATGCATAAAAATTATCAATAGTTTATTTAATTGAAATTTGTTTTGGATATTCAATATGGCATATTTTGAATAATGTAGAAAATAAGGAGAAAAGTTTAGAAGTGATTTTAAATTTTAAAAGTTTCTTTGACTTTTGATGAAGAGAAGACACCCCAACTCATCTAAATTTTTGATACACACAAAAAAGATGGGTCACAGAGGTACATTAGAGAGACAAGGTGGCAGAAGATCATAATTGCAAGAAACACAGAGTCAGTAATGAGTAAATTCTTCTGAGAAACGTAATTCAATCAGAAATTTGATGCTGAAAACGGCTTTGCCCCCACCATCTGGACAATTGCAGATACCCATCTTCCTCAACTCGATTCATCAAAAAATTCAATCATGGTTTGAAAAATTGTCTCAAATGGGACCTTTTTGTTCCTTGATTTAATGAGTACAGTTCTAAATTTCACAGCAAACTATTCATTTGGTCATCTAACTCACTGTTAATTTTCAATTTGAGAATTCTAATTGGTAAGTCACATTTAAAGAAGAATGTATAGATAGAAAGTTATTCTTGAACTATAGACATTCATATCTTTGTCATTTACTGTGCTTCCAGGAATTCAAAAAATCAAGACTTTCGAATTGTATAATTCAAAATGAATAAAATGAAAATTTTATTTATATGGAGGTGGAAGAAGAAAGTTAGGAAGGTGCAAGAAGAAATTGTCCTAGTTTGATTGGTAGAAAAGTGTGATTGAATTATTATATTTGAGTTGGACTTCTTTAAACTAGTCAAATTTAGTGACAACTCTTAATTTCTTTCTACAATCTTGATCATCATTCATTGTGCACAGAATGGCTCCAAGGAACTCCTCTTCAAACTTTAATTTCATGCATTAGTAATTTATTTGTAACAATATTAGCATTTGGTTAACTAATTTCTTCAGAAATCAATAATTCCCTCATTTTTTTACTCTTGAACAAAAGAAAATAAAGAATGACGACGAAGAACAACTCTCTTAAAGTTATTTATGAAATAATTTAATTTTTCTTCTTTTTTCTATAAAATAAAAGGACACCAAAACTAAAATTAAACCTTAGACAATATAATTTCAGTAAAAGTTTCTATATACCTTCATTTCCACTCTACCGCACAGAAAAATTGTGCTTCACATTATATCTTTCTTTTCTTTTCCATTTTCTCTTCTCAACCAAACCTTTTCTTCTGAATTCTCTTCACCCATTTTCACCCTCAAACCAAGCAAAGTCAAAAGGTGAGGAAATCAAGTTCAAATAATTAAGCTTAATCTATAATTACTTTTTGACATAGCAGAGAATTGAATCAATCTTATGCTACCAAAATTTGCATATAGACAATTGAACCAACAATTGAACAACAAACTTATTGCATAGACAAAGAGGAAATTAGTTTCATCCCCACCATGATAAATTTCAAAATTTTGTCATTTTAAAAGTTTTTCTTAGGAAGCTTTTGAAGCAAACAGACACTGCATCTCTGGAGATGTCTATGAAGCAAAGGCAGTTCTTATCATTTCATCAGGAGATTGCCATGACAGTAGCCAAGAACAAGTGAAAGTCAACCACCAGTTCAAAACAAAGAAATCAAAATTGAGGTGTCATTTCAAAATCTGAAAAACAGAAGGACGAATCTAACTTGATGAATTGATCTTTCCTTCCATGAAAATATCCTATTCACAAGTTTGTACAAACCAGCAGTCTAGAAAAGATTAATCATTAGGTCAGACATTCTGTGGCAACAGTGAACAAAATAGGGAGAATTAAAGAATGGAAAATTGAAACATGTAATTACCTTCCGCAGATCGTAAAGATTTCTCAGCCAAATGTATCTGATGCAGTAACGCATTACCATAGTACCACTAGGTTCTGCCATCTACATCAAAACCAGAACCAGTCCAGTCAGGAGTTGAAGACCTAGTCTTGTGCACTGCACCAATTCCTTTACCTCTTAAGTTAACTTTCTTTTTATTTCTTTGTTCTCCTTCACTAGGAGGATGCGGTTTATGCTCATTGGCCGCTGGAACTTTCTGACCACTATTTTGGTACTGAACATTCTCAGCCGAATCTCCATTTGATTCCCTTGTGCTGGGAAGGGAGGAGGCATCTTGGATTGCACTATCCAGAGAGCTTGATTTCCCAGCCTAGCATAATTCACATGCAAACTTAATTTTTAGCATTCAGAAGAACAATATGGATTTGTTTAACGGGAGATGTAGCATGTCAGACAGAAACAAAACAAATGACAAAAGATTATCTACATATACAATCAAAAAGAAGCTGAAATGAAAGATTTTATCAGTAAGAAGCCATGCAACCAGTGAAAGATTTTATCAGTAAGAAGCCATGCAACCAGTGAAAGATTTTATCAGTAAGAAGCCATGCAACCAGTGCACATTCTCTTGTATCCAACAACCCATTACTGTGATAACAAAAAGTTCAGTTTGAAACTCCAAATGTTTAGAAAGTAGAATGTCATCCGTTTGACAGTAGGAAACCTTATTGGTTAAAAGTTAGGATATATAGTTCAAATATCAACTTTTAATGGCTTGGTCAGTACCTTTTACTTTATTAACGGTATTTCTTGGAGGCAGGTTTGACAAGATAGAGAATAGACATTATCATACGACAGGCAGATCAGTAAGTATTAAGGAAGGTACCTCAGGTCAATCACCAATGTAAATTTCATTAGGCTAATGCCATAGCAGCTATTGACAATATTGATCTGAGAATAAGGAATGTCTTAATAATAACATACACTGTGAGGACTACTTGACTGCCGGTTCGGATTCATAGCTTCCAATCGTCTTTTTAATTCCTCCAGCCTAGACAACTGAGAGTTATTGCTCTCTTCTACCTAGAAAAGATTGTTAATATATCAACACAAAGGATGAAAAATTAAAATATTGTGCCCGTTGAATCTGTTTACCAGTTTACTTAAGTCTTCACATAATTTCTGCTTTATTTGCTCTTCATCCCTCACTGCTTTGGATGCTGATTCCCACACCTGCAGCACATGCAGTCAACATACTATAACTGAAAAGGTAAATTACGATGCTTAACAATGTTTTTTGGGATCAATTATCCACTTTTCCATTAAATGGTTCAGGCAGTAAACCTCTTATCTAAATCGTAAGTTGTGCAATTTTATAATTTAAAAATAAGATGCCAATGAGATCTTTCGAAAAAGCATACAATAATATTTGGAAAAGTAAAAGTAAAGAAGCAATCAATTCATGTTATTAAGACAAGGAATGGTTAAGGAATCTTATTTTTAAAGTGCGATTGGTTCAACTTAATTTGAGTAACAAAATACACTTATTTTTGCATCCTAAGTGAGTTTCTGAAAAGAAAAAGAAAGAAGAAGCTATTATTTCCCTTAAAAAGTTGTTCCAAACATGCTGTTAATAGTGACATACTATCTTATTGACAAAGAAAAGGGGAAAACAAGTTAAGGTATATGTAATAATGTCTTTCCTTTACCATATACACTCCCATTTTAATCCTTAAGTTTATTAATATATGTTGCTTTAACCTCGCAAATGACAATAACTGTAATCCTTTTGAAGCAAAATGGCAGTCGAAAAGTGATAAAAAACTAAAATGAAAGACTTTTGAAAACTCAAGAACTAAAGTGAGGATTTGTAAAAAATGGATTAAAGTGACACACGCTTTGAATTTTAGAGACTAGAATGAGGATTTTAACTCTTATCCTATTCCTTTTACCTCTTTATTTATTATCATAACAAAATGAATTGATGAACAAGCATATGCATATGCACACCCTTGTTGAAGTTAAATGTTGAAAAATAAGCTATATCCCATATATGTGATAAAATGAGCTAATGGGTAAAAAGCTTATCTCACTCACTTTTCTAACCCTTGCAGTGCATGTGAATCACGAATGTTCTGAATGAGCCGATCATTCAGCTTTTTTATAAGCCACACACAGATTAACATTTAAAAAATTTGTTCAAGCTGTTTAAAAGTAGCACAGACCTTCTTTACATTTTCTTCTCTAGCATCGTTGTTACCTCATTGTAAACTCAAGAACTGAAGTCACACTGCTAACAGACATACCACAGACAGAGTATATGGCAACCATAACTCAAAAATATAAATATCATGAAAGCAGCGTGAAAAATAGTTAATATTATTACATAAAAGTAACATGCCTTATGTGCCTGCTCTTCCTTTAGCTTTGCCACACGAATTTTCTCTGTTGATGCCTCAATCTTTGTTCTCATATGTTCCAATGCTTAAAGTAAACATGGCATGCAAAAATGAAGCAACGTTATTTCATATTTCACTAATTAAAACTATGAGGAACAGAACAACTATTATTTATGCAAAAGGAAACAATGACACTCTTCATTTCCGCAAAGGAAAACAATTGATACATAAAAACCTGCTTTCTTTGGTCCAGATGTAAGTTTCATCTCCAATCCCAGATTTGCAAGCTCACGCTCCACGTCACGAATTTTAGAATAGTTTTCCTCAATATACCTGAAAACATGTTTAAAAATGAGAAAGGGAGATTTTTAAGTATAATTCAACACACTCAAGTCTAAAATTCAACATGTTGTACGAGAAAACGGATCATATTGATATATATTATAGGATTAAAGTGACACCAAAATAACAACAAAGGACTCAATTTAAATTTCTTGTTCCAAAAACTAATGTGAATGCATAGGACTAAAATGTTGTTTACCCATTACTATTTGTTTGATTTAAACACAAACTACATACATGTCTTATTTCCCTTTTATACATACTAATTTGCTTTAACTATATACATTGTTTGCTTTAAGAAAAACAATAATTTGGTTAAATTTATTATGAGTCACTTGTAGAAACCCAGGGAAATATTAATTATTTCCTCCATTTGCTTTTGTCCTTGAACATCTCCACTAAACAGAAAGGGAAACCTTGCAAATGGTTTACACCACCAATGTTGAATTGATTGAACAATAAGAATCAGTGGTCAAAATGTAAATTAAAAATTAAATAAATAACCAAAATTTAAACAACGAATTAAGAGGTGCTTAGAGAGAGAAAAGGGTTACTTCTTCAATTGAAGTTGCTCTGCTTCGATTATCTGAAAAGAAAGGAACAAGAGTGTGAGAGATTGAAGAGAAAAAAAAGGAGGAATATATAGAGAGAGAGAGAACCTGTTCTGTGTAACTGATAACCGGAGATTCTTTGGGAATACCATCGGGTCCGATCTCGAGAACAAACGCCGGGTTTGAACCCATTTTCTGTGAATCAGATCGACGAAGAAAGAAGCAGTATCTTCTCGCGCCAACACAGCCTCAAAATCCTATTTTCTTCTTCTTATTTATATATTACACCGTGATTTTGTTATCGACGTGGTTATATGGACCATTCCCTTTTATCTATACCGTTATAAAAATTATTTATATAATTATTATTCTTTTGTTTTATTCTTTAAATAACAAAATGTTTTTAATTAAAATTATTATTTTGTTAATTTTACCTTTTATATGATGTATTTTTTAAATTTAACTATTTTATTTGACATGATTGTTTTCTAAATTTAATCGGATATGGATAGTTTCAAATTTTACACATGTTGAGGTTATGGATAGTTTCAAATTTTACTAAAAACAAATATCTATTTTCAATGGAGGATGTCCTACATGACATACAAGATAAACAATTAGTATAATCCAAATTGTTTCAGAAATTCTTTATAGTTATTATAACTTACTATAAATTTTAATGCAAGTGCTACCGTCCATCCCTTAATATATAAATTCCAAACAATTTATTTTATCAAATATCTAATTTCTTTTATATTTTTAATTAAATGTCTAGTTAACTAAGTAATTTTAGAGTCCCAAACACAATATTCCAACTTTAAACAATAAAAAATGAAATTATAAATCAAATAAATTAAAATTGATCTAGTTTCAATCATCAATTGAAATTTCAGAGACTATATTCTATTTATATTTCTAAAAGAATGGTTTATAATGTATGTCTTTCAAACTACGGACAAATAATATTCATCTTTTTTTAATATTATATATATATATATATATATATATATATATATATATATATATATATATATATATATTTGTTGTAACTTCTAAATTTACCCATACTAAGCACAAATGTCATACTAGTTAATAAACTTATAGAAACAAAATTCTCATCAAGAACACATTAATGCAATTAAGTGACAGAAATGTCAAAATTTGATTATTAAGTATAAATTTAAAGATATTAAATTAAAAATAATATTTTTAATTATAATTAAACTTATAAAATAATACAAAATTTGGAAAAGCTAAGACCTCATAAGTGAAAACTAACACCACTTATTTGGAGGATTTCATTCCCAAATTAGTAAAACCCACATGAATTTCACTAATAAGTGAGTGTTTTCAAAGTAGAAAATTAGAGAATATATTCCTAATACTTTTCATATTTAGAACAATTTCTTGTAACCTATTTCTTGTAACCTAATGCAGTTTTCTTCATTTCCTCTAAACAGGCATGAACAAAAGTTGCAGCAACATATATATGTTTGTGTTTAACCAAGTTTAAGTGTTAGCAACATATGCTTATGTGTTTAACTACGTGATTTAAGGTTCTAATCATAGTGAAACCACTATATATGTTCTGTTCTTGCGAAAGGGGAATCCAAGAAGCACACTGGTCACAATTTGACCTCTTTGTGATGTTTTACAAAGGAATATTTTCGTTTTTCCTTAGACTTGTCTTTTTCGTTTCTCTTTAGACATGTCTTTGGCAAAGAGGTCAAGTTGCAATCAGTGTGGACCTTGAATTCCCCTTTTGCGAGAACAAATATAAATTAAATCATGTTCACATTATACCTAGAGTTGATTAGTGAGCTCAGCTGACACACCTACCAAAACCAGAGCAAAAGGCAACTTGAATTTAATAAGAGAATTACAGAGTCAAGAGATTTAAACAGAAAAAGGAAAAAAGCTCAGAATCTCCTAAACTGTAGTTTAACAACAAATTATAACAAAAATATGTGAATTGTGTTATATTACAGCTGCTTCTAGTAAGAATTGCAAGATAGCTTCCCTTGTAGGAAGTGCAGGAATTGCACCTCTCTCAGTCACAGTGAGTGCACCACATATATTGGCAAAATATAAAGCCTTCCTAAGACGTTTCTCATCCTGAAAACCAAACCAAAATGTATAAATTTCTATGCAAGAACAATGATGAATTTCACAGTTACAGACATCATATAGCTAATTCTCATCACACTGTTCCAGTTTAGGCTTATCAAATAAGACCAGAAGAAAACATTACAAGAACAATAAAACATTATAATGATACAAGGCTTAATCTACACAACCAGAACAAGTCAAAATTCAAGAGTACCTGAAAAATAGTTTGATCAGTAGCTATACTGTATAAAATCCCACTAACAAATGCATCACCAGCACCAGTTGTGTCTACAGGTTTGACTTTAACACCTCCAATCCTTCCCTTAAATGCCTGCACAGAAATTTTGGCAATGACATGGTTAAGTCCTAAAAAGAAAACCTCATATCAGTTTTCACTAGCTATTAGAAGTCACAGTGATTAATTCAGCTCATAACTTATCAGTACAAGGGACATGATATTTGTGTAGAAAACAAAGCAAAGATATAAAGAGAAATTGTGCTTCCAATGAGACATTATAATTAAATGGATTTGGTAAGCATACTTTGGTGTAATATCTGCAACCCTGTGACCCTTCCGTAACGATTAAAAGCTTGAGATTTGGATGAAAAAGTTTCTTCAAAACAACATTATCGTCATAAGGATCGTCACCTCCAGTCAAAAATGTAATTTCATCCTCACTTATCTGTACATACACATAGGAAAATACCATGTCAACTCAATTTTAATGAATTTTTCTTTTTCAGAACTAAATAGTATAGTAGAGAGTCAAATTTGGATTCTCTGCTAGATTTTTTCTGTATTGTTCCTCTTTTGTGCCTAAAAAATCCACTGATGAGAACTGATTTTGATCTTTTAAAACATATTAAAAGATGTTAAAGTACCAATATTACAGTATTGTTAATGCTAAACAAAGGACATCACAAAAAAAATTCTGTAGAGAATCTGAACTCAGAGTCGTATAAGAATATCTTAGTCAAATATGTATACCTTTGTGACATCAGCCTGATCCCATATATCCATTATGCTTTTCCGAGCAGCATCAGCTGAAGGCCATAGAGCCAGTCTCAAATTTGGATCATAAGAGAGAATGCAACCAGAGTTTTTGGCTATTCTCATAGCAGCAAGGTGAGCTGACTTGCATGGTTCATCAATCAAGCTGATGGAGCCATAATGGAATATTCTAGCCTGAAATCAATGTTATCAATATCCTGATTTCAGACGAAAGGCCTAAAGGAAAACATTCATAAAATACACAAACAGGTACGCCACACACCTGCTTTAGGAGATTTTTATCAAGTTCTGATTCTTGAAGGAGCATATCAGCACTTGGATTGCGGAAAAACAAGAATTCACGTTCACCATCTTCTCTAAGTGTCACAAAAGCTAATGCAGTTCTTGCATTAGAGTCAAACCGCATGCCAGAAGTCTCAACATTGTTCTGCTTTAAAATGTCTGCCAGCATGTACCCAAATTCATCTGCTCCAACCTAATAAACAAATGGCAAATTGAAAAAGCACTTCAGATGTGAATTCTATTCTATCAGTTCAAGCAATCATTTCCCTTGAATCTTTCCCTGCTAAGAACAAGTGTGCAGGAACAACTTTCTTCAGAACTATTCAGTTTCAAACATAGCATATGACAAAGGAAATCAATAACCTACAATACCAACCAGCATTGATTGAGAAATGAGAACTAAACCTTGCCCATAAAAGCAGATGAACCTCCCAATCTAGAGATACCAACAGCTACATTTGCAGGAGCTCCACCGGGAGCTTTCTTGAAAGCAGGTGCTTCGGCCAGCGATACTCCTCCCACGGTCGGAACAAAGTCTATTAACATTTCCCCAAAACAAACAACCAGTGAACCTGTTTCCTTGCACTCTTCTTTTCTGAGATAATTGGAATGATCTGCACAAAGCATGATCTTCAGACCCAGATGAACCATGTTTTGTCATTACTTTTCATTACTAACAATGTGACTTCACAGAAAAAAAAGTGAAAAATCAAAAACTTCAAGACACTGCCATTAGGTGATCAGGGACAAAAGTTTCAAAAAATATATAACTTGATCTTCCTTTCTTAGGCTGCAAATCGTAAACCAGTGCTCTGTTTGTGATTCAAACATTCACACCGACACACTCGACAAAGGTCTCCATTTTATTCAGTTCAACAAACCCAAAAAGAGAAAGACCCACCATCCATTAAACCTTAAAGAAACAATCTTTATCTTAAAATTCTCCAACCCAGGTAAATAAATAAATAACAAAGTATCAAAAATTGCAATACAAGAACATTAAAAAACAAAAATGTGGGCAGATGAAAAGAGTGAGGGAAGAAAGGTAACAAAACCTGATGAGGTATGATGAGCCATTAATGAATGAAGTTGGAAGCAAGAAGAAAACAGAGATTATGTTGACTATGTTGTTGTGTTAAGAAGAGAGGAAAAATGAAGCAGTAAGAAAGTAGATGAGAAGAAGGAGAAAATTTGGTTGGTCTTTATAACAAGTGTGGTGACGAAAAAGAAAAAAGAAGCCAAATTTGAATTCAACAACAACAATCAACGCGCACAGCACCCAGATTCTCACTTTCTTTTCTACATTTCTTCTCCAAACACACTAAAACCTTCGCCACCAAAGTCTTCTGTTATTTTTTTTTTCTCTTCTTTTCCTGCAAATGTTACCACCGAGACATTCCCTTTGATACAGTTCATGTAGACACAATTTATAGAATTAAAATATTGTGAATTAATTAAGACGTAGATTAATAATAACTCAAATTTTAAATTGTGGTAAAAAAAATTCTTCTTTCTCTCAAATTTAGTTATTCTACAATCTGCATTTATAATAATTTTTCTAAAATTAAACATGTGATAACATAAAACTTTTAAAAGAACATGCATAACGTTAATCATTCATAAATAATCATAACAATGAAGAAATGTGGTTCCCTTCTTATAATAACTTATAACGAATGTGATCATGTAAACTATTTTTTTTGTCACATCTGATATTTTTCTTTGTTTCTCTCATTGTAGTAAATTTATTATTATTGAGAAATTGAATGACAAAAAAAAAACATAAAAATGATCTCTTTTTATGAGGCTACATTTGGTGTCATTGTCTCTTTCAGAAAAGGCATTATGCATATGCTTGACAAATAGGATGTCCGTGAAATACAGTTTTTTTTTTCTTTCTTTCTTACATTTTTTTTTCAAATTCTTCATAGAATTATATTTCTCTTAAGAAAAATAGAATGATATTGATATGATTGTTGTAACTTTACAAAATATATGAATATTCAATTTTTCTCTTTTCATTTTAACGTTATTCTAAATTATATTTTATTCTAATTATATATCACTAACATTTAAAATAGTTATTGATTTTTGACATATATAAATTACACCAGTAACTTACCTTATATATATATATATATATATATATATATATATATATATATATATATATATATATATATATATATATATATATATTTTTTAATTATATATATAGCCTTAAGTTTGATACATCTCATTTTCTTAAACGACCTAAAATATAAATAGCTTTATTTTAACATTTTTCTCTTATACCTCAATTATCAGACGATAAAATATAGGTTTAGATTCGAGATTAAATTATATGTAAAGAAAGAATTGATACTCCAGAGAATATGTCTTAAACGAATCTATCTAATTAAATACGTAAAATCTGTAATTTATCATATCTTTAAACTTTTATAAGCATTTGCAAGAGAAAAAATAAAGAAGAAGATATTATTATATATTTTTTTGTTTATTTTAACTTAAAAGACTTTCATTTAATCAAAGGAGGGAATATATCCATAAGGGCTATCGTTAAAGGTTTTTCTATAATAACTAAAAGAAGGTACATTTAAAATTATTGTCTTTCTTTATTTTTTTCTAAAGTTTATGTAATATTTGAATGGGAAAAAAATCGAAAAAAATATTATTAAATATTTGTTAAGCTTATTTATTATTTTCTAAAATATAAAAGATTTTCATCAAAATAGGGAGTTTCCAAGATATCTATCATCAAAGTGAAAGATTTTATGAATAACAAGTAAAAAGTAATTTAATATGATCAACTTTAATATATATTTTTTGTTTTATAATTATTCGTTTACTAGAAGAAGTCTATACTTTCTCAAATATAATTTAAAATAAAAATGTAATTAGAGTATAAATTTAAATCAATGAATAGTTTAATAAATTAAAAGAAAAATAAAACGATTTTACATTCTTTAAAAATTATTATTATTATTATTTTATTAAATTCTTATTAATATCTTAAAATTATTTCTGGCATAAGGTTGACAGCAGCTACGTTAATAATATATAAAATATAAAATCCTTTAAATTAATCTTAATGATAAATTTGACAGTAAAAACATCAAGAAGGATGTAAAAGGTTGGGCAAACTAGCACCGTCAAAATGGATTATTCCTTTGGCACACAGTTTCATCAATATTTGTTGATTTCCACAATTAAAATTTAAAAAATTGATGTGGCCTCTTCCCACATGCACAAAGTAATTGGACCCTCTCTGTGAATTATAAAGGTTAAAATATTTCGTTGATGCTCGATTTGGTTCAAAAATTTCAAATTGGTCCTTGTATTTTAATTGATCTCAATTTCGTTCTCGTTTTTGTAATTGAGTATTAAATAAGGGCAATCGGTAACAGTGTTAAATTTTGTAATGTTAACTTGTTTTTGAATTTCTAACGTGACGTTATGTATTATTTTTTAGTATTGCGACTGAGAATTAAAAAAAAAACGTTGTGCTTGAAACCCTAAATAATGTAATCTAGGGATTGGATTGGTAAAATCAGTAAGTGTGGGAATGCGAACAACTTCTTCACTTCCACCCTGTCCAATGAAATAAAAAACCCCCAATTGCAAAATTAGGTTTTCGAAAACCAAAATACAAAAACAACATCCACCAAAAAATAAAACTAAAATCATTTCCATATCTCATACCTTGAACTTTGGGCATCCCCGAAATTTTCTCCCTCTGTTCTTAGCAGTTTTAGCCCGTCTCGTGATTGCTTTCTCACCGCAATAGCATACAGGTGCGAAATCGAATCTCCTTCACACACCCCATGGGAAGAAACGCTAGAATTTTTCATTCCTCAACCATTGCAAGTGTAGGACGAGCAAGAATGAGAGGGAGACATTACCGGTGCAAACAAAGCAAAACGGAGGAGACAAGAAACCTTCTGCACCCTCTTTCAAACACTTACCCTCTCTCAACATTATCTTCTTAAAAGGGAAAATAACAATGGCTGTTTACGGTGCAAAAACAACTACTCAATGGCACGTAAGAATGAACATTACAGCCACATCATCACATAGAAACGTCATTTGTCAACCGTTAACGATTGCCCTGATTTAATACTCAATTACAAAAATGAGGATGAAATTGAGATAAATTAAAATACGATAATCAATTTGAGATTTCTGAACCAAACCGAGGACTAACGGAGTATTTTAACCTATTATAAACTATAAGGGCTAAATATAAATTTTTTGTCATTTAATTTTAACTAAAATTTAGGATTAGTCTCTTTTAAAAATTTTGAACTAATTTAGTCTCTTAACTATATAAATGAGTGGATTAAGTTCTTTTAACAAGATTTTATTAAATTTAGTTAATGTTTGAAACACATTTCATTATAACATTTTAGTTTGTTACACCGTTTGACATATTTTTATTTTAATGTTAATTGAGAAACGCGTTTTAAACATCAAATGAATTTTAAAAAAATTGGTTTAAAAAACTAAATACACACATATCTAAATATGAGAGACTAAATTAATTCAAAATTTTTAAAACAGATTAATTCTAATTTTTTCTAAAAGTTAAGGATAAAAAATATATTTAACTAAATATATAATAATTGAAGTTTCTACGTCATACGCGAATAATATTTTATAAATGAATAACTTTTTAGAATAATATTTATATGTTTTTATATTCCAGAAGAATTACATTTCTAGGCTTTTAGAATAATTTAAATTAGTTTATGTTAACATTCTTTAATAATATATTAATAAATTGCCTCAAACTAATTACATCAACAGTTGTATTTGTAATAAATAAATGAAATGTATTTATTGAGAAAACAATATTACCTTAAAGTTAGTTTAATAAATGACATATTTATTGTCATAGTTAATTTGTATAAATATAATAGCTAACACCGGCTTTGTTTTATTTTAGTTACAATTTAACAAAGTCCTGCATAATTAATTAATATTAAATATTATAAAATTTTATAATTGATTGTGATATAAAATTTTATAATTAATGTTTCATTTTATTTAGAGATAAAAATATTCAGATATTATATAACTATCATTTACAATTATATATATATATATATATATATATATATATATATAATAAAATAAATAAATAATTTTAATATAATTCTATCTTTAAAATAATTAAATAATAAGATTTAATGTCATCAAATTTAATGTTCCTACGCTATTAATTATGTTCTCTGAAATTTTATAATTAATTTTTTATTTATCATTCAATTTAACTTTCTATTTTACTTTTAATTATACAATGAAATTATTTAATAACTTTTTATATTATTCATATTTTTAAAATAATTTTATTTAACTAAATTATAACTATGTTAAAATTATTTTATTATTTTATTATTTTATTATTTTAATTTTAATTTTTATGTATTAAATAAATTATCAATGATATATTTTTATTTTCTAAATAAAATAAAACTGTTTTAATAATTATTAAGATAAAACTAAATTAATGGCACACTTAATTAGAACTTCAATTTTATTGTTTATACCTTAACTAGTTGATGGTTAACATTCTCTTTAATGAAATCAATTATAGCAGACATTTTCTTTTCAACACCCTAATCAATACACGTAAAGACTGTATAGTATAATAGAAGAAAATGAACAATTACCAGAAAGATAAAAAGTACAGTTCTTGTTAACCAGTATTATAAGACTATCAGATAGTTATGATATTAAATAAAATTTGATATAATTACAATTAATATATTTTATTTTATTTAAAAAAATACTTATGAACAGTATAATTGTTATAATATTTTATTTAATATTTATTAATAAAAGTTAAAAAATAATTAAATAATAAAATAACTATATTTTAATATTATTAAAAATTAAAATATAATTAAATATAAAAATTTTAAATTAATAGAAAAACTAACAAAAAATAAATAGTATTAAACATCTAAAAGATTTACAAAATAATAATAATTAAAGTATCAATTTAAAATTTAATTGAGTTTCTTAAATACTTATTTTTTTCTTACAAATTTTAAAAAATATTTTTGTCTTTATAAAATTAGTTATATATATTTATATTATTTTAATTAATAAAATTAATTATTTCTTAACCAATATAGTTACTGGTTAGCATTTTCAAAACAATATATTAAAATTAATTACATTTCTCATTATTTTTTAAGTCAAAACCTTAAAAACAAGATCATGAAAATAAACTCTAACAAAGTGTTGTCTAGGAATACTTTAATAATTCTTTCATGGGAAAGTGATGTTTATGGGATCCTTGCATGACATTTTCTATTTAAAATGTTGTCTTAGGTTAACACTTTTAAAGTACCTAATATGTAGAGGTGTCAATTTGGCCCCTAGCCCATGGGCCAGTCCTGGCCCACTCTTCATAAAGCCCCCTTTTAGGGAGCCCCCAAATGATGGGGCCAAAAAAAAGCCCCAGCCCCCAAAGGCCCCTCTCTAGTGGGTTAGGGCTAGGGCTAATGTGGGTTAGCCCCCCAAATAATACTACATTAAGTCAGAGTCAAAGATCAAGTTGAGCGACCCGAACGGGTCCGATGATCCGGACGAGTTCGACGACCCGAACGAGCCCAATGACCAGGACGAGCCCGAAAACCCGGACGGACCAGATGACCGAGATGGGCCCGACGACCCAAACGGGCCCGAAACCCGGACGGGCCAGAGGAGGCAGATGGGTCCTACGACCAAGACGAGCCCAACGATCTGAACGGACCGAATACCCGAACGGGCCCAACAACTCAAACATTCCCAATGATCCAGACATGCCCAACGATCCGAACGGACCCGACGACTCGTATGGACCTGACGACCCGAATGGGTCCGATGACATGTACGTGCCCAACGACCCGAATGGGGCCAACGAGCCGAACAGGCCCGACGACCTAAACGTGCCAGACGACCTAGACGTGCCAAACGACCCGAGGACCCGAATGAGCCCGATGACCCGAACGGGCCCGACGAACCAGATGGACCGGATGACCCAGACGTGCTAGATGACCGAATGGGCCCGACAACCTGAACGGGCCCGATGACCCAAACGGGCCCGACGACCCGATCGGGTTGTCTTCGGGCCCGTTTGGGTCGTCGGGTCCATACAGGTTGTCGGGCCCGTTGGGGTCGTTGGGCCTGTCTGGATCATTGGGCTCGTTCGGATCGGTGGGCCCATCCGTGTCTTCAAGCCTATACGTATGGCTCGTCTTGGTCATTAGGCCCATCCGACTTGTTGGGCCCGTTTGGGTCGTCGGGCCCGTTTAGGTTGTCGGGCATGTTTGTGTCGTCGGTCCCATCTGCGTTGTCAGGCTCGTCTGGGTTGTAGGACCTGTTCGGGTCGTCGCATCCATACGGGTCGTCGGGCTTGTTTGGGTCATAGGGCCTGTCAAGTTCGTCGGGCCTGTCCGGGTCATTGGGCCCGTCCAGGTCAT
>Ga0214542_1002532_pt1 | contig 37711 bp, 21 predicted proteins | sample CNSS1metaG_FD_160096 | JGI IMG/M metagenome (GOLD analysis project Ga0214542, IMG submission 160096) | Root nodule microbial communities from cowpea collected in UCLA plant growth center, Los Angeles, California, USA - CNSS1 | ecosystem: Host-associated > Plants > Roots > Nodule | place: USA...
CAGGTTTGATATATCCGAGGGATTAGGATACATCCATATTAGTTAGTATATGATAATAAAAAACAATGTACAAATTAGCATTTGTGGTAAAGAAAGAGATTGAATGTTGAAAAAGAAAAAAAAAAACTAAAAGAGGTTTACAAGAAAGGGAAAAGAGATACTTTTGAGCAAATACGAAAAAAAAAAAAAGGAAAAAAGAAAAAAAAGAAAAAAAAAAAAAAAAGGAAAAAAAAAAGAAAAAAAAAAAAAAAAAAAAAAAAAAAAAAAAAGAGAAAAAAAAAAAAAAAAAAAAAAAAAAAAAAAAAAAATAAAAAAAAAAAAAAAAAAAAAAAAAAAAAAAAAAAAAAAAAAAAAAAAAAAGGAAAAGAGAAACAAATGAAAAAACAAAGAAGAGGGACAATAAAAAGAAGAAAAAAAAAAGAAAAGAGAAGAGATCAAAGGGGTGAACAGAGAAAAAAAGAATGGAAAAAGAAACTAAAAAAAGTGAGGAAGATGTAATTTACATGTATGACATTTCTTTTACGATCTTAACTAACACTCAGTTTTTTTTTTATCTATCTGATTGCGTGTAATTATTCATTTTATTTACGAGATTAACTATATATATTTTTTGGATTATTAAATTAATATAATAATAATTATGTTAGGAACAAACACTTATCACAAAGTTAAAAACTATAATTATTAGTTGGGTTCAAAAATTTTTTATTTGAAAGTGTATTTGTTCAACCCGTTTGATTTTTACTATTGGATAATTGATATAATATACAATAATATTTTCTTTAGTAATTGTCATGGCTTAAAATGTTTCTGATGGAAAATGTTAATGTGAGAGACTCACATTCGAAGATTGTTGAAAATCCAATTACAAGTCTACTCCTAAATTAAATGAAACAATACTAATTAAAGTTTTGGTTTAAAAATGGTACCAATCACTTATGTGTGGATTGAGTTAATGTCTTATTAATATTGTATCTTCTCGTAATCTTCTCTCAAAAAATCTAAAAAATTATTATTTGTTTTATATAATATTTAAATATTGGTTCAAATGAGAGGGTTCTGAAGTTTAAAGAGTGATAGCTATTTAAGTAATTTAATAGATAATGCATATTTCTTGGTTGGTTATATATTATATGTGGATAGAAATTGAATGGAAAAATCGGGTGGGATTATATGAAATGGTAAAGTGAGATGAAAGTGATGAATATATATGTGAATGAAAGATACTTTAAAATGACATTTTATTGATAAACTATAAATGCTTTCAAAAGGTATGTAGTTGGGTAAAGCAATGCTGACTAAAGTGAAAAGTGGAAAATTGAATATTAAGTTGACTAACACTTAAATATTTCATTCATTTATTTTCGACGTGCAATTGTAAGTCAAGGTCCTCTTTTATCTATATAAGGTGCAATAATACAATAATTTGTATTTTTTTTTCAGAGAGAGAAACGTTACAGTCATGTATATCATTTTTTATAGAAGAAACTTTATCAACACTTATCTATAGTGGTTTAATTGCACTTAGTGTAGTATATAAATAATACTTTCTACATCATAATTCTTATGGGTAATAACCCGTCTAAAAAAATTATGTTGTACGGAAGTAAATATTTTTATTTATTATTTTATCAATATCATATATTTATAAAAATTATTTAAAAAATTTATATTTTCTACCGTTTTTTTTTGATTTTTTTAAAAAATATTTATAAATTTTGTTATAAAAAAATTATAAAAAATTACTATTACTTTTTTTTTTGCAAAATTCTGTATGAAATACTTTTCAAAAAAATAATTGTAAAAATTATTTGCAGATTTTATAATTTTATAAAATATAATTAATCACAAAACTCTAAATCTTAATTAACATTCTTAAAAAAAAATTGACAAAATAAGAGTTTTCTTGCAAATAATTTCAACAAATTTACAAAAACAAAAATCTCATTTAATATAAAAATTTCTAGTAGTCAAATATTATACCATTGGTCATTTTATATATTTTTTCATATTGTATTTCTTTATTTACTAATGTGAGTATTTGAAAAATAGTTAATTAGTAGAAATCATTTTTATAGATTTAACTCAGTTATTTTATTATTAGAAGGTTAAGTTATAAATTAAAAAATTAAGTACGTGATTTAATTTGTTATATTTTTAAAATACACTAATGATTATTAATTTTAAAATTTTAAAATATATTAAAAATATTTTTAAATTACTAATATACTGTAATTTTAATATACAATTAAAGACAATACCAAAAAACCTTAATAAAAAAATCTGAAGTCTAACTTTTATACGATAATTTATTTAAAGATTAGAAAGTTACATGGAACTCCATTAATTTTTTCAATTTTTTTTTTTCAATTTGTATGGATTGACATGCAAATCCAAACCTATGATTTGGAGGAAAAAATCAGATCCATCATTAATTCACAAATGTTACATAAATCAGTCCCCTTCAACCTCTTTTTAACCGACCAGATACAAAACGAACTAAAATGGGATGTGTCGACCCATAATTGCCAGTCCCAGTAACTCTTACTATCGAATCTACGGATGGTGGAGTTTACCACTGTCATCTTTAAATGCTTGCTGGAATAATCGTTCAAAGAAGAATCGTTGAAACAACAGAAAATCCCATAATCGATCCATAAAACATTTTGAGTTTTTATTTGACGTGCAAGTGATAACAAGTGTTAATAATGATGTTGGAAATTTATGTAAGGCGTGGGTTTGACCAAAAGCATTTGACAGAAAAAACAGAGAGGGCAGCAAGAGAAATGTGTGTAAGAATTTGGTGATGTTAGAAACAGAAGAGAGGATAGAGAAATTTTGAAACAGTGTGAGAGTGGATAGGAGAAAAAGTAGTGAAGTGTTGGGAGATTCGTGATGATTATTGATGCTCTTATTATGGGAGGGTTGAAAGGAAGAGTGAGGACAAAGAAGGAGTTACAATCAACAACTTTGGACTGCACTGTTTGAAAGAACCCTAAAATCACTTGAAGTGTGTGAATAGATGAATGAATTAATGAATGAATGAATGTGTGGTGGTGGTCTTATCCAGATTATGACTCTGCTTGTATTTATCCACATTTTTGGTCTTCAAAACTTTACATTACCTGGTTCTTTGTTTTATGCCCATTTCCGTGTACGCCTTTTTGAGGTGCACTTTGTCGCGGAAAATGATTGTTGGGGTCAATGCAAAACGGTATATATTATTATCGGAATGGAACAATTACTAAGGAGAGGGAATTTGAATTTGGCTCAAAAAGTGGTGTTTGAAGGAGTTAAAAGAGACGTGCGTTTTGTTCTTTTATCATAACACCAACCATTCAACACCCAATCGCAAGATGCTCCCTATCCCTTATCCTCTGCGGATTCACAAATTACTTTTCTCTTTCAAACAAACAAACAATAACCTAGTATTTTAGTACACTCCTCCTCATCTTAAACTTCTTCACTCAACATGAAATAATTGATAAGGTAATAATGTTTGAAAGCTAATTAATTGGTAAGGCCCCCCCTTCTCTCCCACCATCTCATGTTCCTTTGCCTCCCTTCACCTGCCTCCAAATTAGGCTTTCCTCAACTCAACTCCAGGACCACAAAACCACTGTTTCCTTCCCTGGACCACTTTTTCACTCATCTTTTTCTCTTTTCCTCGGATATTAATATTAATAATAATAATAATTATTATTATATCAAACAACATAAATTCATTCATATGACTCTGGTGTTGTTGGATTACACGCTCCAACAATTTGAGACGTGTGAAGAAGAAATGAGTTTTAACATGTAGGATATAAGGGTGTAGCTGTAGGAATAGGTAAGGGGCCAAGTGTCCCCACCAAGGTAATGTAGGTGACATGATAGATGAAGAAAAAAAGAGTGTTTATATTTCATAATAGGAGCAAGCATGCATTCGGATGAATGAATAATCATGTGTGTGGTCGATGGAATTCACTGTTTTATTTTCTTCCTTTCCATTTTATTTCTGTTTTTGTTTGCTTTCTTCCAACTATACCAGTTTTTGATCCTCGTGTTGTATCTCTTCTTTCACGTCTTGTCACACCAATCTGCTCTTTGTTTTTATTTTATTTTTTTGTTTCATTTGCTCCATTCATGAAACAGAGAAAAAGTTAGAATCATCAAATAATAATAATATATATAGAGAGAGACTTTGTTGAAAGTTTCTGTCATTTGAAATTACTATTTGTTTATCAGATTCTTGTCCCTTCAAAAAATAAAATAAAAAATTAACTGTATTCTCTTTTTCTCTGAAAAGGTTTTAGATCATAAATTTGACCATTCAGATCCTAGAAGAACATAGGCTTGTCATGATCCTGTTGCATACTTTTGACCCAAAAATGTTTATTATTAGTTTTTTTTTTTTTCATTAGTGTCTAATTAGAAAATAGTAATATAATGTATGAGGTTTGGAAATAGGTAAGTGGTGAATGTGAAGAGGGTGATGTGGCAAAAGGGGGTGGAATATATTAAAATATAGTTTATGAAATGAATAAAATAAGAATATTAGGGTTAAAAAAAGAGAAAGGTGAATGTGAGAATGGTGATATTCCTTATTTGTATAAGGAAGTAGAATAGGACGAAAAGGGATAGTTGAGAGGAAGCCGTTATACTTAAGGTTGGTTGGTATGCATTTGTAGGGTGAATTGGACATATGCAATCACTTTCAAAGTACCATATTTTCTATATTCTTTTGGGTCACTTTCCTTCTTCTATTTTAGTTACATGCCCTTGTTTCCCTTCTCCCAACCATTCTACAAACAGATTTAACTTTTTTTTATACTCCCATCTCATTAAAACAACAACAACATCATCAACACAAAAAATACCAAAAAAGGCCCAAATCCACTAATCCAGCCCATCAAAACAGTAATACAAGATAAGGGTGTGTTTGCTAAAACTAAATGCCTGAGTTAGGTGAAATTTGGAAATTTAAAGATTTAGTAAATTCATCTATTAAATTATTTTTGGATTAAACCCTTTTCAAAACGGGTTAAAAAATTAAACTAGATAAATAAGTTAAATTAAAACAAACTAACCGTGTGTGTGTGTACTGGTTCATTCTGTCTCGTCCTTTCTGATAAAGGATTTGGCCCAATAAGGAATCAATGAAATTATCTTCATAAATGAGCGAGCATAATGATGAGAAGGTTAGAAGAATCTCGGAAATTATATGTTTTTAATGATTTATGTCGGCACGTGTAATGTAAAATAATTATATTAGTTATTTATTATAAAAAGAATTTTATTCAAGTGGTCAAAATGGAGTCCGATAATTATTAAGGAACTTTATATTATTGATGTTAAGATGTTGAGTATACATAGTAGACATAAGTGTATGTCTTTAAAAATGGTTTCAGTATATCTTTATTTGTGGTGCGAACAGTATTTTTTTTAAAGAAACTATTTCTTTTTATTATTTTTAGTAATATCGATATAAAAAGGTAAATGATGATAAATGTAAGGATTAGATTATGTTATTTGGCATATCACATAAAAAAATAAGATGGGAAGGAAAATTCGAGATGATTTAAAGGGGCTTGATATATTTTCCAATGAATTGCAGTGTAACAATCATAACAGGTTTCTTTTAAGTAACGATGATGGAGACTTTGAAATTTAGTATGTAATTAATTCAAAGTACATAACAATTTTTTTTTTCTGCCTACCACTTCTTGAAATGGGCTTCAACACTTGTAATATACTTGATTCACTGTGGATTCTTCAGTTTTGCTTCCTACACCCCATCATTACTAGATGCACTTTCACACTAATAGAAAAATATTAAAATATCCTTTCTCAATGTACCACAGCACTACAGAGAGAAAAAAAAAATAAGAAGAAAGGGGAATAACGGTGTGAAGGAAGAAGAGATAGAATGTGTTGTTTAAAAGAACTTTTTCCGAAACAGATTTTTTCATGTATTCCAAAAAGGTTTATTCTAGAAAATTTATTTTGGAAAACCCATTCCAAAAATATTACATATATATTTTGAAATATTATTCTAAACATTTTGTTCTGAAAAAACGTAATACAGAAAGCATTCTATACGTACAGAAAATTTTATTTCAAAAAATCATATTCCAGAAAATTCCAAAAATTTGTTCCGAAAAATTTTAAAATAAGTAATCAGGAAATGACTTTTGTCAACGGTATAGTAGTCATTTCAAAAAGTAAAGGAGTGCGTGAAGATATTTTGGAGGTGCAAGAAGAAAAAATCTTTTATTTTCTTTGTGTTCGATGTGAGTCCATAAATTATTAAAGTTAAGGTGATTTGGACTGTAGCCCATTTCGGAAAAAACCATTTTAGTCTATTATAAAGCGCATTACTGTATTTTTGACATCACATGAATTTGAAGGAGTAAATTGCTATCTAATTCATAAAGTTTAACACGCTCAATTATATTAATAAATATAAAAAATGTAATATTTTCCTATAAAACATATTATGAGTAATATGCTTTTAAAATTTTCCAAGATTTCCACTTTTAAATTTTATAAAATCAGTTAACTTAAGTACGACGTTGCGTTAATAAAATAGTGAAATGAAATATACAAAATTTATTCAATTAAATAAAATGCGCGAGAGTTATTACAAACATGTTTAATTCATACAAAAATCAAATACCCCAGAAAAGTGCCAGCCATGACAGTCCTATAATATCCAAGTTCATAAATTATTGTTTTGCATTTCTAAAGGACTAAATTAAATCGAAATCCCTAATCCAATTCTTTTTAAAAAAATAAGACTTAAATAAATTTTAGATTCCTTATAAATTTAGATATTTTTATTGATTGAGTTTTACATAAAGCTTGTCTTCCACTTCAGAAATGGAAGCGTCTTAGGCAAACTCAATTCCTTTAATTGGGAGAAAGAAGAAGAGTAATGTGACAAGTTTCATAACACCAAAACTCACCAACAATTTTTTTTTTTTTTCTCAAAAGAAGTGTACCAAAAATCCCACTAATCGGTGGAACCCACTAGTTGAAAACATAACAGTTACCTAACCAAGCAAAAAACACCGGCTTCTTAATCTCTAATTTTAATCAGGTTTAATTATTTGAATAATAAAAATGTTTGTTTAGATATATTGATATCTACTTTTAAAAAATGCATAAATTTATTTCTAATTTTTTTTTAAATGTCTCAATGCCATTTTTAAAATTAAAATTATTAACACCGTTAATTTTATTCATGACTTTTACTACTAAATTTTAATATAAATATTAATACTTAATTTTGTAAGTTATTTTAAATATCAATATCGCTAATTAATAATTTTTTTTTTTCTGAAAGTGACGTAAGACATATTTTTAAGAGTTGAGACTCAATTGACACATTTTTAAAAAGGGTACCAAACTGAAACATCCGAAGGAAGGTGAGTACCATTCGACTAATTAACCATATGTTTTTTGTGCTTCAAATTTTAGTGAAAATTAGAATTAGTCTTTCTTGAAAACTTTGAACCAATTTAATCTCTCAACTCTATAAATGCTTGGATTTAGTCATTTTAACAAAATTTTGTTAAGTATATTTGACATTTCATTGGAGTATTATAGTTTATTTATCCCGTTTGACATATGTTCGTTCAATGTTATTAGCTTAGAAACACGTTTGAAATGTTAAATAAATTTAAAAAATTTGGTTTAAAAGACTAAATTCACACATTTTTAAAGATAATGAATTTAATTAATTTAGGATTTTCAAGTGGGACGAATTTTAATTTTCACTATAAGTTAAAGAACTAAAAACATATTTAAAAAAAATAATTATAGTTCTTTTGGAAATAATTTTAAAAGAAATTCATTGAAAATGTCCTTGAAAACAGAAGCACCTTCCAGGATTTTGGATTCTCATGTTTACGCACCCAAAAGTCACTATCAACAATTGTTTGATTGCAGAAGCTGTTAGCTATATTTCTTCCTCTCTTTTTTTGTTTTTCTTATTTTTAGCAGAAACATTGTCTTTTTATTTGTTATATAAAAGTAGAGGTTTAAATCCCTCTTTCGTGGAAATTGCTTAGAGGTAAAGTAGTATGTTATGGATGATAGCTTTTGTGGGTTTGTAGTTGGTGGGGACCCTAAAAACTATGCAATGAACCAAATTGTTGAAAACGGCAAAAACAAATCAAAACAATTCCTCTGTCTTAAACCACCTTTTTCTTAAGTCTGTTTTAACACCAGCTGCTTTAACCCTTTCTCACCCTTTCTTTTAGATCATTTATAATTTTTAGAAAGAAAAAGGGATATGGAATATTTCTTTTATTTATTTGGAGAGAAATAAAAAGATAAATTGTAAAGTTTCACCTACATCCATTACGTTTTCTTTCTACTTCAAAATGATTTTTTTTTTATTGTAAAGTTTCACCCACATCCATTACATTTTCTTTCTACTTCAAAATGATTTTTTTTTTGTGTTCCATAAAAATTAAATGATACTTTAGTAACTAACAAAAAGGGAATCATTCCTGCAATAACTTTTCGACTTCTTCGTGTTGGGGTGAGTGCGCATTCCTTAAACCATTTCAATGAATTGATTTATATAAAATTGCAAAAATGTTGTTTGATAAAATAGTATTAATAAAAATTAACTTTTATATATATTTTTTTTTAAAAAAGTAAATAGTAAAAGAGAGAGTGTCAATTAGTAATAAAAAAAAAAGTGATGTTAAAATACCAAGTAATCAATAAATATTATAATGTAGCTCTATCAATGATTCCTGGACACTTTATCTGAAACTATATATTTATTACTATATATTAATATTTTTTATTTGTTTTAATTTTATCTTTTCAATTACTATTTTTTAAATTTAAATAACTATTAACAATATTTTTTTTTTCAGTTTTATTATCTTAATAACTACTTTTTTGAATTTAGATAGTTACTCAAACAACGATTCGTTATATAAAAAATTATTTACCGTTTGAATCATTTTTATATTTATATTAATATATAAAGAGATTTTTCTTTTTATGTTTACATTTTAAAATATCAATTTTATCCTTTAAATATAATAATTTATTAAAATTTTAAAAATTGACCGTTATTTTACAAACTTTTTATAACATTAGTTATTTATGTTTTTCTTTTTCTTTATTGATTGATGGTTATTCTTTCATCTATTTTGATATATTTCACTTTATTTTTGATAAATATAATTTTAACTTAATAATATTACAATATTATCACCTACTAATATAATATATATTAAAAAAATGTATACACAGACATACACTAGTGTATATATATATATATATATATATATATATATATATATATATATATATATATATATATATATATATATATAATATGTTGAAAATTCCTAACTTATAAGTCTTTCTCTTTAAATCGAAGTCTCTGTGGAACCTTTTCAAAAGTCCTTCTTCCTTTTTCATTAAGTTTCTCACGTTATTTAGAGAAAAATTTGAGGTTATCAAAGTGATAAAATTTTGTTTTATCTATAACTATATGTATCTTTTATTTTTTTTCAATTTTTCATTACTATTTTTAAAATTTAAATAATTTATAAATATTTAAAAAATACATATACACATAAAAAAATGTTTTGTTTGAGTAAAAACAGAAACAAAGCTTAAAGAAAAAAAAATACATGCTTACATTTTAATATTCTAATTCTAGGAATTCATTATGATGATATTTACATACCACATATAATCAGTCTAAACACTACTAAGTTTACCAAGGGCATCAAGCAAAAACAAACATTATTTTGGACAGAATACTAATCAATTAAAAAACTTGTCTTACATCAGAAAAATTAAATTCCATAACGTCTTGCATTTTATTTTATATATAGCCACAGCCACCGAAGAAAAACCCGAGGGAGAAACTTCAGCTTTCCAAATCTCGAAATCTCCAAATAATTTACAAATAAACCCAAAATGCTTACTTTTATACTTGAACTAAAAAGCAAATATATAAAATATTGTTTATAGGTTGCGGGGATAAAATTGTCAATACCAGACTATGTATTATACGCCGCATATATCGCATTCTAAACTTTTGATATACCACGTCATGCATGGCATTGGTAAAAAAAAAATATACATTGTGGGCCTCCAATTTCTAAATATACCACTAATGTTGATGGATATTTCCATTCACTGCTAAAATCATAATGAAAATAGTTATGCAATGATTGATCCCACAAAACTTGTAATTGAAATTAGACGAGCCCTCGGTTTCAATCACTTCATTTTTCGAAATTACATATAACGTCGAAAACGACTTGGCTTATTGTTTTGGACACACTTTTCACAACAATCTCGAAAGATGAAAAAAGATGTTCTCAGTAACATTTTCTATTTTCACCAAAAAATGGAAAGAGAAAAAAAGAAGATTAACAAGCAGAGCCCCCTAATCCTTTCCTATTTACTTCATTGCACAAATAAATAAAAAAATCTAAGGAGATGATGAACTTAAGTGTGGTGAAAAGTAAGTGTGTAAAAGATCTAACCTCACAAACAAGCATGGTTAGCAGTTCCCTGTACTGTATACAAAGTAAAAGTATGGGACCACTAGTACTGTATGCATCTGGTTGGATGCATGCTTTTATCTCTATTGCACTGTGCTGAAATTTACGAGGTTAGATCTTTAATAAAGTAAAACAGTTTGGGCAGGGGGAAGGGGTGTCGTTTATCAAATAGAATAATATTACACGGCGCCAGGATATTGTGTTCGTCAGCCACCAGTGAGATAAGCGAATCTAGCACACCGTGGCAATGACGAAAATCCTACAAAAAAACCATATGAACAATCTCTGTCCCTTCAACTTCCAGGAGAGGCATGAATTTCACAGCACATATATTATCAAAAAAGAAACCAATGGAAGTGATGAATAAAAATATGGAATTGTAGATTAATTTTAGATACCTTCTAAGGGGGGAATCCAAGTGATTTAACCTACAAAAGAATGGTACATCTTACAAGCTTTAAGGAAATTTCGGAATGGGCGGAACCTGCAACCTTAGCATATCTCTACTCTACAGCCTAATTGCCTACGAGTACCAAAGAAAATTTTCCCATATATGACTACCAAATTCACAAGAACTGGTAGTCACACCAAGAAACGTCTCTGGCGCACCATCTTGTCCATTGGTTTTCTATTGGATAGAGCCTCCAAAACGGCCTGTACATTTTTTCAGGTTTGATTCCCCAAACACAAACAGCGCAACTGTTTCAAGAGTTCTGCGTTCTGAACTATGAAAGAAAAAAAGGTCTCAACTCATTCAACATTGAGCGTCAGTGCAAGAAACATCATCCGATGGCGTCATATTTAGATCCGGTATCAAGAAAAACTTTTCCCCGGTTGATTCTATCTCGTTTGGCCTAGATTCCGATGCTTGTGAACGGGTATCGTCTTGAGTGGTACGTATGAGGGCCTCCGCAGATACTATTCTCTGATGGGGTTGACCAGCAACCATACGCTGTGGTTCAACAGATGTTGAACTTGGATTCTTCCGAGATTTTGATCCGATATCCAGCTGAAAATTCAAAAAAGAAAATTGAGGTTAAGTTTTAATCCTATGTGGTCGACTCACTATAAACGTAAAAAGTAGAGAGGGCATTTGAATTTGAACACACCTTCATCCTCTTCAAACTCTCATTTTTAGCTCTCTCTGCCTCAAAATTTGCATTTATGGTTGCAATTTCCTGCAAAGCAAGAGTGATATCAATATTCATGAATCATTTAGTCCCCAGTTAATGTATGACAAACTAAAATTTATATTTCTTGAAAATATGTGCCATGCCAAGTCCAGGGAGATACCTTTTTCAAATATATCCTTTCCTTTAGCAGGGAGCTTTCCTCTTCCTTTAGTTCAGCAAAGGTCTAAAAAATGAGTAAGAAACAGCAATTAGCATTCGTAAACGGTATTTGGAGAGCCAAAGAAAGACCACTGGCAACGGCATCTCAACCCAGAAATCATTTACCACGATATACGATCTCTGGAATCTTTCGAAGAAAGAGAATAAAGGCAGCAATTACTAAGATAATAAAGTGTAGTTTTACCTTTTTTCTTCTGCACCTCTTGGTAGAAGCCGAGTTGCCAGTGTATCCACTTGTGGCAGTGGCCTGAAATTGGTGAGATGATGAAGGATTAGAAAGATGTGACATGAATAACATTCGACAAAATCATAGTCGAAAATAAGGGTATAAGCAACAGAAGAACGTAAACATAAAAATTAAATATAAGAGAATCTTCAATCAGACCGAGTATCTCAGCATAAGAGCCAAAGAAAAGGGTAGAATGAGATGACCGAGAAGACATCGACGCTGGGATCATGCAGAAATGAAAACATATAGAAAGGTCGCTGGAGAGGGAGCTAGTTCTTTAGTATTTATGATAACAAATAATAATAATTTATATGTAATTATTTAAATCAGGAAGTCGCTCGGCTCCATCAATCATCGCTGCCATCTGTTCGTGTAATGGGACACGTCTCAGGCCATTGGCCATCCTGACCCTCACCCACCCTCGGGCCCACCCATATATAGCCCATTCATAATTCTTGCTGATCAAAGCCCAACTTGTCCATAATTTATTTATTTATTTTTATCATAATCGCACAAAAACCGATTCTCAGACAAATCAGCGTAGGCACGCACGCGACGGCACGTGATGACGATCGCGTTTGGAAGGGTCACATGACGTAGCCCAATAGCCCATGAATTGAAATTAGGTTGTAATTTTGTTTTTGCAAACGGTAGAGAATAGAAAAAGAGATATAGGGGTGCGGGTGCGGGTGCGGGTGCGGGTGCGGGTGCAGGTGCAGGTGCAGGGCATGGTGCACGCCCTGGAGTGGAGTGGGCCAAGGGGGCGGAAATGCTGCGTGTCTTCCCATTTCCCACCCAACCGAATCCTAATGTATAGGATTTTAATTTCCCATTTAAGACACCAACTTTAACTACCATCACCCCCGTGATACTGAAACCCCATCCACCTCATAATGGCAGTGTGTCGCGGTGTTCTCCCTGTCTATCACATCTCATTTCAACACACGAGAAACGCTTCACATCCACACTAACAACTCCACCTCTCTCTCTCTCTCTCTCTCCCACATTCCTAATATACCTAAATTCTCCATTATAATCGCCTAAAGGATAATTAATTACCATTATTTTAATTATTATTTAAATAAATACAAGCAGTACTTGCAATAAAGACACGGTGAATGTGAATTTTCCACTTCAGCGCAGGGGCCACGGGCAGAAGTAGAAGCGATGCAGCTAACTCAGGAGCTTACAGAACTCATGACACTAACTTCAACGAATCGCAGGCCCGTCGTCATCTATCCACGACATAGCCAAGCAAACCTTCCACACTCCACATTCGGTTCGGTCTTTTCTCAACCGTACCCGTCCCCGTCCAAATCATGGGGTCCACAACCCCAATTTTACATTGACCAAAATACCCACGCTTTCCACTGCCATTTTTTAACGACTTTTGTCCATGTAATAAATATTAAAAAAGGGATCTGTGTTCTCATCTCGGTTAAGGCCACCGATAAAATGGGTGAGTGGACAAATTATCGGTTTTGTTTTTTCACTTCGTCAAAAGAAAAAAAAGGGCGTGAGAGGAATATTAGTTGCACCTGGAAGGGCGTTTTCGTCAATCGATGGAGAACATAGAATGACAGGAGGTACCCCAAACAAAAAAACAGGCTAGAACAAAACGCCGAGTCTTTGTTCCAGTGCTGACCTAGTGCCCCCACGAACATCCCCAGACATTTCCGTCAACACAGTATCAACATGAACACCGAAGGAACCCCAAAAAATAATCAAAAACAAAATAAGAACGGAAAAATCATCTTCCTTGATGAGAAGCGAGCACCACAAGTGCGCGGAGGATAATAATTATAATTCGATTTAAAAACTAAAAGAAAAACAAAAACAGAGAAATTGACAGATTTGCCGTCAGCGTCTGATGTCAGCGTAAAATCGAAAACGATGCGCGATTGGAAAAAGAAAAAGAAAAAAGAGAGGAAAACAGTTAAAGCTTAAAAATACCACTGGCCTTTGGCCTGTGAATAAGGAGGTTAAGGGCAAAATTGTCAGAGGCGAAGGAAACGTCATGCAGAAGGAAAGAATGTTTCGTGAGGCACGCTACGCCATCTGAACCGCCGATAACTACCAGAGAGGCGGAGGGAGTTACGAGCACGCGCAGGCGCAGTCGTAGCGGTGTTTGGGTGAAACAACGGAACTCGGAGCACAGAAGAGAGATCAGAAGAAACGGAGAGCGGGGGAGAGGAATAGAGAGAAAGAAAGAAAACCTTGGATCTGGCGGCATGGTGTTGGCGGCTGGAGTCTTCGTAACCGTCGGCGGTGGCGGATGGCGAGGCGGCGCTGCTCCATGAGAGCGGCGTGGTGGGACTGCATCTGGTTGAAAGGGCGGCGTCGCATCGAGAGACGGCAGCGGTGAGCCTTGATCTTGAGCGCGGCTGTTTGACCCCCCAGGAGAGAGGCGGGCGGTGGTGGTGAGATTTGGTGGAAACGGTTTGCTTGAGTCGTAGGAGAAGTTGGACGACGACGGTTTCGTCCGTCATGGCCGCCCTGACCCAGTCGTCGTTCAGCATCTTGGGGTTTGGGTGATACAAGTCATGAAAGGGAGAGACAGTGTGGTGTGAGTGTTGCGTTGGTGTGCGTATAAGAAAGAGAGAGAGAAGGAAAGGGGTGGCGGAGGTATTGGAAGAAAAGATGAAGAGCGAGGGGAGGATAGGTTTATATATAATTTATAATAAATGAGAATAAAAAATAAATAGAAAAAAAATAATAATAAAATGGAGAGGGGGTGAGGATATTGTGTGGCGGTGAAGAAGGAGGAAGGTGGAGTAGATTCGAGTTATTCTTGGTTGGTCGTTGGTTCTTAGTTAAAAGAAAGGGTTGGGTCGTGTAGGAGGGTGTGGCCACTGTGGGCTCTCACTCTTTTCTGCTCTTTCTCCCTCTCTTTTCTTCCCCCTGACCCCACCTACTCACATCTGGCATTGCCATACCAATGCCATTTTCTCTTTTTTAACATTATTCCCCCTTCCCTTATTACACTTTGCAATCTTCACAATATAAACATTTTTTTTTTAATTTCAATTACATCCAATTTATCAATTTATTGTTGTTTTAAAGTTACTATTTTTTTACATTGTGTGGTATATGGTGATATGATTATAATCTATCTCGTGTCAACTCTACAATTAAAAAAACTATTTGTTTTTTAATTATTCATACTTTGCCCTTTAACTAATAATTTATTTATTTGTATGTATTTGTCTTTTCTTAATTTATTTTTTTCTTTTTCGTCTCTCCTATTTTCCTTTTCAGAACCAAGCAAGGAAAATTATTTAATAATTAGCTATTAAATTTTAAATTAAATGTGAAGTTAACAAAGACATGGTGTCATTGAATGTAGTATTGTAATAAGAAGAAAACAAGTCCTCCTATTGAGTAGGAACAACAATGGAAAAACTTTGTTTTTATCTTACTGTAGTAGCTTACATGACATCATTAAACTAAGTTTTGAGTCAAGGTTTTGAGGATGATAATGAGATTTCTCGTGTAACTTTAGGCATTATTTTTAAAATTTTTTGAAATATGATTTTAAGCTATTATAGGAATTTATTATGAGGAAATCAATGAAAGATATACCACAATTATACCATTTAATTATAATTTTTCGTGGAAAAATAAGATTGACAAAAACAATTTTTCTTAAACAAAGGAAAAAACTCATGATAAAATCAAGATGCACTTAGAGTCAAAAAAGAATAGTCAAGGTAGTTACAATCATGAGTTGAAACCATATATACACTTAATTAATATAATATACGTATCATTAAATGTATTATAACGTAACATGTATTTTTCTTTTTTCAATGTTGAATTATACTATGCACCCCGTAAAGTAAGAAACAAAATAATTCCTTACAAAATGCATTTCAAAAGGTATTTTATGATAAATCGGATAATGACTGTTTAAGAAAAGTTCTAAAAGATGTGTTTGAGTTAAATTATTTTAAGTTTTTAAAAACTTAACTTTTATGATTTTTTTTCTTTTAAAAAGAGTAATTTTTATTTTAAAAAATTTAATTATAAGTATTTGGTCTAGTTGTTAAGTAGAAGTTAAACTGAAAATAAACCAATCAAGCTACCATAAACAAGGCTAATTGAAATTAGTGATATGACACCTTAAAGATATTGTTTTCATGCTAAAGATAATATTTGAAACTGAAATGAGAATGGAAATAACTAATGGTACCGTAACTAAAACTTTAAACATGTCAAATGTAAAATGTACGGAAAATACAAAACATGTAAAATGTGAGAGTGATAATTAGTTTGTGTTTGATAACAATAGTTTTTTTTCTTCTTTCCAATAAAAAAACGTGAAAATATACACAAGCTACCTATCTCATATATATATATATATATATATATATATATATATATATATATAATTGATTTTTTGGCCTAAGTAAATAAAGACAAATTCTTCATTTTAGAATACACACTTATTTTATAAAATTAAAATAATTATTTTTTTACTTTTTAAATTTAAATAACTTTTAAAATTGAAATAATTTTTTACATTAAATTTATTTATTTTTATAATTATAATAATAAAAAAAATTTATGAAGTAAACAAATACATAGTAATGTCACTTTAAAAAGAATAGATTATAAACATTACAATTTAAATTTAAATCGTATCTAAATATTTTTATTTTAAAAATTTATCCGTTGTAAATTGTAAACAATATATTTCAAAATAAAAAATGTAATGGTACATAAAATTACAAATTATATGGATTCAATGTTGGGTAAATAATAAAGAACTGTGCTGAAATAAATAGGTGGACAAAGAGAGTAGGTTAATGAAAAGTTTTGAGAAGAGTAAATATAGATTTATAAAATAAATAAATATGATGATATATATGTAATTGAATATGTTGGATTTATTATTTTTATATTTAAAAAATGAAAGATACTGTTAATATAAAAAACCAGAAGAAAAAAAAAAAGAAGTAGGAAAAGAGAGACAGTGGTGAATGATTGGAATGGAAGAGTGCATGACAAGCCTTCCTTTCGGCTACTTCACGCCTCATTGTCACCATTGGGATTTGCACTACCAACACAAACTTTGAAACCCTATCACAAATTCATAATTATAATATTATTTTATTTTAAACAACTCTGACTCATAATTATTACTATTATTACTGTAGTATTAATGTCGTCAACAAATTCTATATAATGCTGATTGCACACTTCTATGTCATTATTTAGACGTTAATTAATTCTCCTGTGATATTTGAAACCAGTAAAGAAGTTATATTCACAAGTATTACCTTTTTTTTTTAGAATATTTCATTTTTTGTTCTATTGTTAAATTCCTATAAGAACATTTGTGAAAGAAAAGTGTCAAAAGTGAAAAAACACAGAAAGAAACTAAAGACTAAACTCGTGTTTTTGCAAATCAATCTGCACATGATGTCTTTTGCCTCTGAAGGAGTATGTTGAAGAAACCTAACATTCCAAACCAAATTTTCTTCATTAAAGTTCAAACTTAAGATTCCATTTTAACTAAAATAAATAAAAATTGCAGTTTCGTTTATTAAGACTGACCATCTTAAGTACTTTTAATGCTAATAAACTGACAATGGTATAAAATAACCTAACTCCAATCACTTTATATATTTAAAAATCAAATAATTACTTTCACATCCTTTTGAAAATAAGTCACTTTTTTAAAAAATACAACACTTTTACTAAGGGTGGATACGTTACTTTCTTCAAAAATACATCATATGGTGAATATTGAATTTTTTAATACTCAATTTAAATCTACAAATTCAAATTCACTTTAGCTAGGTCAACTAAATCAGATAAAAATATTTTATATTTAAATATCCCTTTTGACGATTATTCTCTGCTAGGCAACCATTACACTGTGTCTTTGATGAATATTCATTTGTGGGTGTGTGGAGAGACATAGAGTTCATAACTTATATTTCAATTTTTGTAACTTATGAGAAATTGTAAAGTAATAAATCATTCTTCAATTTTACATAATCCAATTAACTATACAAACCTTAATTTCTCTGGTAGATTAAAAGTTTCCTTGACCCTTAATTTTCATAATAATGTCAAGAAAATCGATCAAATTCATCCTTTAATTTTTATCTGACTATTTAAATGTCAATTCATCTCTCTTTAATTTGATTTCCATTATTAAATCCACATACGACTCCTTATTAATGTTGCACATAAAAGCTAAGAGTACTCAAAATTATTTCTGTAAAAGGGCAATCCCTCTATACTTAAGTATTATTTGTGTAGTTTTGTCTTTTCATATATATATATATATATATATATAATTATGTAAAAAGTACAAAGCTGTTTTTATATTCAAGTCCAGGCTTATCACTAGAGAAGACTATCCCCACACTGTTAACCCAATAAGGCCCAAATAAAGCCCAAGATATCATGACGAGGTGACCTATCTTCTTGACTTACAACAGTTTCATACTTGAAAGCTGAACTTGACAGCTGGAGTTTTGCTGCAATCCGATAGTTAACATTTTAACAACTGAGTATTACACTTTACACATCTTCCTGCATCTTCATATCATGTTACAAAGTTTAAATTTGTTTTTACGAGGGTTAAGTATGTTTTTCCTATAACTTTCATAACGTAAATTTTGGAATTAATCAATTTAAAAATTTTGGATTAATTTAATCATTCATCTTTCGAAATATGTAAATTTAGTCATTTTAATCAAATTTTATTAGGTTTATTTGATATTTAGTACGCATTTCAAGATTATATTTGAGTTGTTTATATTGTTTGACACATTTTTGCTTTAATGTTAAGTCAAATACTATTATAAAATAAGCTTGAAATGTCAAATAAACATAACAAAATTTGATTAAAAAGACTAATTTCATGTATTTTAAAAGATAAATGACTAAATTGGTCTAAAAGTTTAAAATAGACTAATTCCAAAATTTACTGAAAATTAACTGACCAAAAACATACTTAACCTTTTTATAAATTTAAATATTTTTAATTAAATATTTATTAATTTTTTATTTATTAAATACATAAAGGTTTTATAAAATGTGACTTTTATTTAGATGATGTATTTTTTTATCATGTTTATCACCTTGTTTGTATTTAGATGTTATTTTATTTTATGTTAATATTAAATCATATGATTTTGTAGGTAATATAATGTGTGAATTTTTCTTTATTGGATGAAATTGAACAAAAACGAAAGAGAAAACCAAAGGAAAATTTTAAATATGATGTTTAAAAACTGTTGTTCAAGAATGATGTTGAACAGCAAAAATAAGCATGAAATGACATTAAAAAAAAGAAAGTGAAAATAAGTGTTTAATGAAGGTAAATGAAAACAAGGAAAGCAAAATAAAACGTAAATAGTATGTTAGTAGACTGCGGATGGAATTATATTAATATTTACAACTTATAGAGAAATTTAGAATTTTTCTCAGATGGTGCAAGAAGAAATTACAAAGGTGCTACAAGAATTTGGGAGGTACGTCCAACATTTTTGAAATGTGATAGTTGATTGGGTCTTGTTGGATAGAGTTGCCTTCTAACCCAATTGGTTGCGGGGCTTCCCACCTCCAAATAATTTTTTTTTCACCTTCGAAACTTTTCAATTTTCTCACAATATTTTCCTAATTTTGATCAAGAAATTCGATAAGTTACTTAATTGGATTTTGAAATTCGATAACATTTTTGTATCGAATTTTGATATTCGGTACATTTTATTTTAAAAACAAATTTTGCTTTTGTGTATAAATTTTAAAATTTGGTACCTTTTAAAAATGGATTTTATTTTAATTGGGAAACATGTTTCATATTTTTCTACCAAATTTTGAAATTCAATAATCTATTAATTTAGGGGGTGTGGAGAGTAGATATAAAATTTTGGGTTAAAATACTTTTTGCTCTTAACTTTTTATCAAGCTTTATCAAAACAGTCCTAATTTTATTTTTGTGTTCAAATAGGTCACAATTTTTATAATTTTGTTCAATTTGATCATTTTTTACTAATATCGTCTAAATCATTAACGGTGACGGTCACATATCTCTTTTTTTTTTTATATATATATATATATATATATATATATATATATATATATATATATATATTTATATATTTAAATGTACACGTGTCAACCCAACAACGTGTCACGTGTTAAAGTCAATGTTTATATTCAATTTAGTGTCTATATTTGTTATTTTTATCAACTTAGTCTTAATTTTGTTTAAAATAGAATAATTTTGTCCCTCTCGAAATTATGACCAAATTTAATTTTTATATTAAAGTTATAATGATGTTTTTGATAAAATTCACATTTTTATTAAATATTTTTTATTTAAGGTTACAATTAGCTTAAAGTTATAAAAATTAAATTTGGTTTCAATTTCTAAAAGGACAAAATTGCTCAATTTTAAACAAAATTGGGACCAAATTGAATAAAAATAATAAATATAAAAACTAAATTAAACATAAAATATTGATTCTGACACGTGACACACCATTGGGATGACACGTGAACATTCAAAATTAAAAAAAACAAAAAAAATTAAAGAAAAAAAAAACTCTAAAATGACATGTGACAATTATTGTTCATTATTATTAGTGATTAAATTATTTTTAAAAAACTAAATTAAATAAAATTAATAAATTTTTTTAACAAAAATAAAACTAGGATTAAATTGATAAGAACAAAATAATATTTTAATTAAATTTTTATCGGTCGTTAGAGAATATTATAAAAAAATTGAAATATTTTAGAGGTGCAGAGAGTAGGTGAAAGGAAAAGAAAAGCCCATTGATTGGTCATTTATATGTACACGTGTTATGCCACGTTTTTTCACTGGATCGTGTGTAAAATATAGTGAAAATTGGCAAAAATATATATAATAAAAATGCTGTCAGTTCAACAGATATATAAATAAAAAATATTTGAAGATTTTATCCTTAGTTGCTAGTTGCTTAGATAGACGAGAAAAATAAATAGTTGTTTTAATATAATTACTTTTTTTTTCTTTTAATTAATTTGTCTTCCATCTTATCATTTATTTCGCTCTTCTTTATTGTGTTTACCTTGACGGATTTTCTATAGTTTCTCTCCTTACATACTCAACATAAAAAGCTTGGGGGCATGAATGTTTTGTGTGGGGATTTATGCGGTAACACTGTTTCTTTCTTTCTTCAATTTCTCTCTCATCACTTCACCACCAAACACTATAGAAGATATTTTTTATTATATATTTTTCAGATCGAAATTACGTCAATTTTTAATTTCAATGTAAATTTATATTGAAAACATAAATTTACGTCAAGTCTCATAAATTTTAGATGTTTCTTTTTATATTTTAGAAAGTTATTTGATTTTGATTTAAACTAAAATCTGAAATATAATTTTTTTTCCAATATAATATAACTTTAGTAAAATTTCCAGGAAGAAAGTTAAATCAACATGAAAATAACCCAAAAACACTATATAAGCTTGAAGAAGAAGATTAATCTATCGCTCTATGTAACTTAAATAGTCATGGTATCAATTTAAAAAATAAAATGAAGGTTTTGACTACTCAACTCAATGAAGAACGGGACTACAATCTAATAGGATAAAAATCTCTCTCACACAAAATCACTTACATAGATGAAAGAAAAATGTTTTTTGGATCACCAATACAAATAGAAACAAGCTCGTCACAATCACTACAGAAAAAAAAAATAAATAAAAACATTATAGAGACATTAATGGAGACTTTCACGTTAAACATCCTAAAATCCGACATAAATTTACGTAAATTTCAAAATTTACAGTGAACTAAAACTCAACAAAAATTACATCTTTTTAAAATATATAAATGTCATTACACATTTTTACGTTTCATGATTAAATATTAAATATGTGACATAAATACCTCTGTCACTAATAAAAAAATATTAAATATATTTTTGTCAATTTTGGAATTAGTCCAACTCGAAACTTTTGACTAGTTTAATCTTTCATCTTTCAAAATACGTAAATTTAGTCATTTTAATCAAATTTTGTTAAATTTATTTGTCATTTCAAGCACATTTTATAATAGTATTTGACTTAACATTAAAGAAAAAATGTATCAAACAATATAAATAACTCAAATACGATCCTGAAATGCGTTTGAAATGGACTAATTTTAAAATTCACTAACAGTTAAGGGATCAAAAACGTATAAGTACCACTGATTTTTTTTTTTGGTATCTTTATTTGTAGCTTAGTCTATTTTGGTTCAGTAACTTATTTTTGTATGTTTTTCGTATGAAAAAAAGTTTTTTAACCTCATTTGATAACTTTTATAAAGATAAAGTCTTAACAAAAATTAATTTTTATATTTTAAAAAGATAATAATGAAAAATAATATCAAATAATTAAAAAAATGTATAATATTATAATTATGCAAATAGAAAAAGGTTCATTGAGTGAGTGATTCTAATATGAGCCGATATTCAATCACATACGTAATATTCATATCACATTCATATACATGTTGTGTGCTGAACTTTGAAGTTACTATAATTGACACTTGTCCTCATGACATTGTTACGTCAAAACTACACAAACTCATGCTACTACATAAAAAAAGATACAGGCGTAGAATGGAACATTAATATATTTTCTAGTGTTGAAAAATTCCTTTAGTTATTGACTACTGATACATGGAAAAACGTGAGCTTATGTAGTATATATATGCATATGCGAGGCATATATACAAATATATAATAATACATAAAATAAAAGGTTGTAACAGTGATTGAAAACATGATATGACGTTGGAGCAACTTTAGAATAGAAACCTTCAATTTGGTAGTTAGCAACATAGATAGCAACTGTTTAAAATGTTAATGTTTTCATTTTTTATTTTTTAACATAATTTAATATAGATCATTAATTAATGTATTATTATTATTATTATTTTAAATAATTAATGAAAAAATCATATAAAAAAATAAAGGATAAAAATAAAATAAAAAGAAAGTAAATAAATTAAGAGTTAAAATATAAATTTTCTATCTTAAACGGAAAGGAGAATAAGATGGACGAAACCTGGTCGGTAAAAGTATCAATTGGACTCAGTTATATGTTCAAAGTTTTTTTAAACTGCCTTTAATTTTCAATCATGTTAAAGATAACATTATAGTTATTATAAAAAATAAAAAAATACACTGGACAATTGTTTTATTAATTAATAGAACAAAAGCAGTTTATATTATTAGATAATTGGAAATTTAATTCTTACACTTTTCAATACACAAATTGCAGAATAACTATTTTTTTTTACATTTTTTGTTTCCAAATCTATCCTATCAGTTAATCCTCCAATATTAAAACAAAGGCACAACTAAATAGATAATCACCATTTATTTTTCAATTTATACAAAAAATATATAATTAGTGTTGTGAAAAAGTTAACTCTAAAAGGTAAAAGTTGATAACAATTAGTTATTATACGTAGCCTAGACAAATCATAAATGTTAATCCATTAATATTATTTTTGAAGATTGACTTTTAATAGTGTCAATTAAGTGAATGTAAATTCATTCTTAATTGTTAAATTAATTTTTTAAAGAGTTTTGGATGGACAAACTAACGTTAATGTACTTTAAAAATATATTTAATTTAGTATCACTTAAATTGATATTAAATAATTTTTTTAATATTAATTTAATTTACGTAAGTGTGGTCGAAGTTAATGACAATAATTTAAGGAAAAAAAAATCTAGGACAACATTTTTATCTTCAACAAAAATAAATCAAACAAAAAGTATACCGAACAAATAAGCTTTAAATTCAAAGAGTTTTGCTGAAAAAAATATGAGAATAAAATCAAAATTTCTTGATCGTGTATGAAAAGACGAGTGTGAAAAAATTTATATAAAAAGGTGATTGAAGAAGAAAAATTATAAATAAGAAAAATGTGTCTTCTTTAAACATAAGTTTCTGGATAAATATAATTTACGCTTTTTGTTCGTTATCACATAAAAACACAAAAACATATAAATTAGTGCTAACTTAAGAAACATTAACTTAAATAATTATCAAAGATATATTATATTAATGTTGACTTGATCGACTCCAATTTAAATAAATAATTAAAATTAAAAAAAATTAGTGTTAATATGATAATAACCGTAACTTAAATAAGTATAAATATTAAAAATAAATAACACTGATATTTTTAATATTTGTTTAAGTTAGCTTGATAAGTTAACATGATATATAGTAAACACAAATGTTTTTATTTATTTAAAAGTTAAAAATAGTTAGTATTTTATAGTTGACTAAATCAACTCTATTTCTGTCTATTATTAAGTAAACTCTATTTACGTCGACTAAACTTATACTAATTTGACATTAACACCTTTTCTTTATTAGAAAGGTTACATGAACTTATAATCGACTCTATTCTTGTTGCAAACATAAACTTAATTGACATGTATTCTACATATTATAAAATTAAATTTAAGGTTTTAACTTTCGTTAAAAAAAAAAAAAAACTTTTTAGACTGTGTTAGAGTCTGTTAAGTACAGAAAAAGCAAATGTCACATTTTTATTTGCATTATGTTTTGAAAACTAACTTAATGTTCTTTCCTAATGTATGTATTGAAAAAATATATTTAAAATAAAAATGATCATTGTTCACGAAGAGTTAAGTAAAAGCTTGGTAGAGAAAAAAATGGAAAGAAAAAAAACTGAAAAATAGATTATAGTCTTCCCCCTAAATTGGACACTTCAATACTTCTATACTATTTACCGATATATATAAGTCGAAGTAGAAGAGTATCTGATTATAGCTTTCTAACCCAAATTAATGTATATGACAAAAGAAAGTGTTGAAAGGAATTCTTACCAAGAAATTGAAAATATCCCCTACCTTAATCCCTATTTCTTAACAGCTATATTACCCACACTAATTTTCCTATCCAACTAATTCACCATCCTTCTGCTTAAACACAATTGATTTGTAAATGAAGAGAAATATTAAATCTAAATTTTTTTACATAAATTATCCATCGATAAGATTACCAATTATGTCACTGTGATTCCAAAAAAATGTTGTGTCAGTGTTTATAATACGTGTAATTTGATTTATTTAATGTTTTTTCATGGCAGAGCTATTATACTATTTTAATATCTGTTGTTGCTTTGGTTGCTGGTCAGTGGTCGTGAGCTTGTAGTTTAAGAGTTGTTAGTTAAAGACGTACCCAGCACAACCGAAGCCTTCCTTATACTTCCCGCAATAAATTCAAACGTTAAATTTCTTGGTATGAAAAAAACACCAGACGTTGCTTCTCATCTCTCACTGTCTGTCTCTGAACGTGCCTTTGTGTGTGAGCTACACAACCAATGACACCAACCTCCTAACCTCTGAAAATGATTCCACCGCATTACCATCACCTTCCACACCCTTTACATCAGACACCACTCTCCATGAGTTTATGCTCTTTCATATAAAATTCCATCACAGCATACACTGAGAGAGAGAACCGAAGGACCAGAACCAAAGATGATGGAATCCGGTGCTCACTTCTGCAACTCTTGTGGTGAACAAGTTGGAGTTGATGCTAATGGGGAGGTGTTTGTGGCTTGTCATGAGTGCTATTTCCCAATTTGCAAGGCTTGTTTTGAATATGAAGTCAATGAGGGTCGTAAGGTCTGCTTGAGATGTGCCACTCCCTATGCTGGTAAGTGTTAACTTTCACTTCCTAACTCATTTAGTGAAGACTGTGTTGTTATCATACTCATAAAATAAAAAAGTTTTATGCATATACTAGTTCATTAGATTTGTCTCTTTTTGTATATTTCATAGATAGAGCAAAAGATAATGATGACACCAAGGCTTATGGAAATCAATCCACCATGGCTGCCCAGATCAATGTTTCTCAGGTAATTATTTACTCTTAAATATTTAGTGTAAAGTTGTTCATGTTTGCACTTACAAAATCTCTGCTTGCATTATGTAGGATGTTGGGCTCCATGCTAGGCATGTCAGTACTGTGTCCACAGTGGATAGTGGTAAAGAGAAACTTGGCCTACTACATCTTCTGGTATAGTTTCTTTGGTACTTCCTTTTGATAATCATGATCTGTTTTTTCTTGTAGAACTGAACGATGAATCTGGGAATCCAATCTGGAAAAATAGAGTGGAAAGCTGGAAGGAAAAGGATAAAAAGAACAAGAAGAAAAAGTCTGCACCTAAGACTGAAAATGAGGCATCAGTTCCACAAGAACAGCAGATGGAAGAAATACAGTGAGTTTTATGCGTTATGTAACGTGTTTTCTGCAGGGAACAATACAAGATGTGTATTGAAATAACACCCGTTTTGGAAAGCTAAAAATATTTCAGACCATAACTTGGTTCATTTTAAGAGAAGCTATTGAAGAAATTAAAAGAGTTCCTTGTATATGTAATGATGTGCATGGCTTCATGCTGATATACTGTGCAGGTCCTCAGAGGCTGCAGCTGCTGAGCCACTTTCAACGATTGTTCCAATCCCAAAAACGAGAATCACACCATACAGAATTGTGATAGTCGTGCGACTTATAATCTTGGGTCTTTTCTTCCATTATCGAGTTACAAATCCAGTTGACAGTGCTTTTGGTCTGTGGTTGACATCCATCATCTGTGAGATCTGGTTTGCATTTTCCTGGGTATTAGATCAGTTCCCTAAATGGTCTCCCATCAACAGGGACACTTTTATTGACAGGCTTTCTGCAAGGTAAATACCCAAAGTTGTGAAACATTTGGAAACTTTGTTCCTTGTACTTCAAGATTTGAAATGAAAAATCATATTGAAGTGTATTGAGGATTGTTCCAGTATTTCTTTCTTTCTTTCTTTCTCAGTTTAGATTTGTGAAAGGTAAATGAATGGATAATATAAAGTAAAACAAGATCTAAGTTGAATTTGAGAATGATATTGAGTTAGTTTATATTTTGGATGCTTGAATACTCACTGTCATGGCAGATATGAAAGGCCTGGTGAACCCTCTCAGCTTGCTGCTGTGGATTTCTTTGTCAGTACAGTCGATCCTCTCAAAGAACCGCCATTGATCACTGCTAACACAGTGCTTTCTATTCTTGCTGTGGACTACCCTGTGGATAAAGTATCCTGTTATGTGTCTGATGATGGTGCTGCAATGCTGACATTTGAATCCCTTGTGGAGACAGCTGATTTTGCAAGAAAGTGGATTCCATTTTGCAAAAAGTTTGCAATTGAACCACGTGCACCTGAGTTCTACTTCTCTCAGAAGATTGACTACCTTAAGGACAAAGTACAACCTTCTTTTGTTAAGGAACGTAGAGCAATGAAGGTAAACATCTGAATGACCTCAAAGTTAGGAACAACCTTGATGGAACAATTAGAAAACATATGACTTGCTTTAAGCACCACCCTTTTTTTGTTCAAAGAGAAACCTCTTCATGATTGTCTTTACTTTTCTTCCAGAGAGACTATGAAGAGTTTAAAGTGAGAATTAATGCTTTGGTAGCAAAGGCTCAGAAAACACCAGATGAAGGATGGACTATGCAAGATGGAACCTCATGGCCAGGAAATAACTCTCGTGATCACCCTGGCATGATTCAGGTACATCCATTCATTTTGTGTGTAATCAAATCTCAATTCTGACATAGTCAGATGCCCGATTTCTGCAAATTGGCTACCAAATTATTTGGAAGGAGCAAACTTGGAAGTTTAAAAGTCCAGAACTTTAATGGAATCCTATGTAAAGCTAGTTATCTACTTTGTGTAGAAGCAATTAACACATATTCAGCTCAAAATATGCTTTCTTGAATATGATTAGTTTAAGCCTTGTGTATTTTTCTTCAATATCCACAACATTTGTTCTTACTTTTTCTTTTGATGAAAATTGGTGCTCCATTTGAACGTTCATGAGCAATTGGTTGTTCTATTCTACTAATCATCACTCTATTTTTCATTCTGAGCAAATAATATGAAGAAACTTTTGAATGATTGTATGGAAAGTGAGAACCTTCTCTGTTTTTGAAATATTGACTAGTTCTATTGATCAATTATTGGAACAAGTGCATGCCATACTTCTATATGCATCTTCATTGGAAAAGAAAACTGAAATGTGAGCAAACTTTCTGTTTGCCATTTGCAGGTTTTCCTTGGACACAGTGGTGCCCATGACATAGAAGGAAATGAACTTCCCAGGTTGGTGTATGTTTCCAGAGAGAAAAGGCCAGGTTACCAACACCACAAAAAGGCTGGTGCTGAAAATGCACTGGTATGGTAGATACTTCAATTAATATTCTATATAAGGTCATCAAAATTTTATAGTGGCTGATGCTTATTTGCATTTATACAGGTGAGGGTGTCTGCAGTTCTCACAAATGCTCCCTTTATTCTCAATCTTGATTGTGATCATTATGTGAACAATAGCAAGGCTGTTCGGGAAGCAATGTGCTTTCTGATGGATCCAGTACTTGGAAGAGAATTGTGCTATGTGCAGTTTCCCCAGAGATTTGATGGTATCGATCGTAGTGATCGATATGCCAATCGCAACACAGTTTTCTTTGATGTAAGTTTTATAGAATAAAGAGCATCAAACAAGTATTAACTTGATGTGTTTTCTTTTTGTGAATGAGAGATTTCAAATAATTTGGAATTTATCTGATTCTATGTACAGAAATTGTTTGGTTGTTAAACAATATTGTAATGGTGTTGAATAAAGTGCATCTGGTGGTATAACTTGTATGAAGTAAAAATCATGGACACACATTTACTGTATACTTTCCAACCTTGATCTCTTTCAGGTTAACATGAAAGGACTTGATGGCATTCAAGGACCTGTATATGTGGGAACTGGATGTGTTTTCAATAGACAAGCACTTTATGGCTACAGCCCACCTTCCATGCCCAAATTACCAAAATCATCATCCTGTTGTTGCTGCCCCTCAAAGAAGCAAACCAAAGATGTCTCGGAGCTTTATAGAGATGCAAAGAGGGAAGAACTCGATGCTGCCATTTTTAATCTTAGGGAGATTGACAGTAAGTACAGTGAAGCTTTTGAATGAGTTTTACTTAAGCACATAGCAGAGTCTTGAATGAGGAAAATGCTTCTTGCTTCTTTTCTTCCTCCAGATTATGATGAATACGAGAGGTCAATGCTGATTTCACAAATGAGCTTTGAGAAAACATTTGGTTTGTCCACTGTTTTCATTGAATCTACACTGATGGAGAGTGGAGGCCTGCCAGAATCTGCTGATCCCTCAATGCTGATCAAAGAGGCCATTCATGTTATTAGCTGTGGATATGAAGAGAAAACTGCATGGGGAAAAGAGGTTACACTCAAATGCCAATGCTCTTCACTACTGATTTGCTACATACATTTACCTTTTTACTTATTTGATAACAAGTTTTCTTGTTTATTCAGATTGGATGGATCTATGGTTCAGTGACTGAGGATATCTTAACGGGTTTCAAGATGCAATGCCGGGGATGGAGGTCAGTTTACTGCATGCCCTTAAGGCCTGCATTCAAAGGATCAGCACCAATCAATCTTTCTGATAGGTTGCACCAAGTTCTTCGATGGGCCCTTGGATCAGTTGAAATCTTCTTCAGCAGACATTGTCCTCTCTGGTATGGTTTTGCAGGAGGTCGCCTCAGATGGCTGCAGAGACTTGCTTACATAAACACCATTGTTTACCCATTTACATCCCTTCCTCTCATTGCTTATTGCACTCTCCCTGCAATTTGCCTTCTCACAGGAAAATTCATCATACCAACGGTAAATATCTATTGAACTCTATGTAATTACAGAACCAATGAAAACAGTTTCAGTAATGTAAAAGTTGGTAATTTGATGCAGCTTTCGAACCTTGCAAGTGCCCTCTTTCTTGGACTTTTCCTGTCCATTATAATCACCAGTGTGCTTGAGCTGCGGTGGAGTGGTGTGACCATTGAAGCTTTGTGGCGTAATGAGCAGTTCTGGGTGATTGGAGGAGTTTCAGCCCATCTTTTTGCTGTGTTCCAAGGATTCCTGAAGATGTTGGCCGGTGTTGACACTAACTTCACGGTCACTGCCAAAGCTGCTGAAGACACGGAGTTTGGTGAACTATATATCATAAAGTGGACCACACTCTTAATTCCTCCAACCACCCTTATCGTTATTAACATAGTTGGTGTTGTGGCTGGATTTTCTGATGCACTTAACGGAGGATATGAGTCTTGGGGACCACTTTTTGGAAAGGTTTTCTTTGCCTTTTGGGTTATTTTCCATCTCTATCCATTCCTAAAGGGTCTCATGGGTCGCCAAAATCGTACTCCAACCGTTGTTATTCTGTGGTCAGTGTTGTTGGCGTCTGTGTTCTCTCTGGTGTGGGTGAAGATTAACCCTTTTATCAGCAGAGCTGACAGTTCTAGCATCTCCCAGACCTGCATTTCTATAGATTGTTAAGTCTCTCTCACACACACACTACCTACATAAAAGTTTTGATCATATCTCAAAATATGGATGATGATTGCTGATGATTTGAGCCGCATTAGTTCTTTGCTGAAATGTGTAAGCATGTTAAAAGTGTGGTTGCAGACATCGTTGTTGCTTCTTTTCCATGCGTTGGACGAATTTCTTTGAGTAGAGAACAAGCATTCACCGATTGTTTCAATGTAAAATAGTGACTTTGCTTTCCACTTAGATATTCGAATGATATGGACAAAATAAAGATTAGAAAAATATGTTTTCAGTCTCTCCATTGAATTTAATTGTCATTAAAATTCATTTTTTAGTTCTCATAGTAAATTTTGAAGTTTTATAAAAAAAATATTATTATAATAATAATATAAGATGTATGTCCACTCACTTATGAACAATAATATAAGATTCTTAATTATTGATTCTATTGAAAGGTCTCAGCCTCATTAGTTTTCACACCGAAAGCTAGTAAATCATCAGCGTCATATATCTTGGACCTAACACTCCAGAACTTATGTCTATGAATAACAATGTTATTCTTTCTCTAACGTATCGTCTCCAACCTTTAATTACACGAAAAGTACCTCAAATTTTGACCAAAGTAAATTGAGGAGTGGCTGCAATGCAACTGTCATGTCGTAATCGCTGGAGTGGTCGAGCCTAACGAACTTTCCATCTGTAATTACCGGACGAACCACTTGGATCATCAATCAAACCAGAGATGGACCCTCCAATTTTTGGATCTTTTGTGCTGTCTCTATTACAAATCACAACAATTTAGGAGGACAAGTACAATTTGTTGTTCTCCTCTTCAATGTCTCTTCTTTTCTTCTTTCTTAGTTCTAATTACCATTTATCATTATGTTATATTATATCAGAAATAAAACACTTCTATTTTTCATCATACGTGCACATATGAAAATTTTACTTTCCTGTTCTCTTTTAAATAGCAGTGTCGTGGAAGGAACATAAATCGACATTACCTTAATCCAAATTCAGTTTATATCTTAAATGCAATTTAGCTAATCCAGGTTTCTAAACTCGATTATACTTGAAGCTGTATCAGGATGAGATAGATCCAAAACATTGTCTAATAGTAAAAGGAACTAAAACAATTTAAAAAGAAAAAGGAACAAAAGAAGGCTCTATGTATTTGTTTTGCAGCAAAAATCTTAATTTTTACAACATCATTGCCACCAAAAGTAACATATACTCTCGCTGTGTGTATATTTACCTCCGAACAACACAAACAGACATTGGTAGGAATGAAGAGTTGAAGGCAAAAACTATATAGTTTGATTCATCATCTAGAACATATTTACACGAAAAAACCAAGGCAGAACAAAGGCTATCACCAGGCATGCCATCAAGAAGTTACAAAATGGCTGTCCTCGCCAGCATCCAACAATTCTTGGGGATGAGTTACCATCGTTGTCCATGAATCTTCTTTCATTCCACTCTTCTATAAACCCATTACTGCTAACACCTGAAACGTTTTTTGCAGGCTCACCGCATATTTCACATAACCTGTGGTTTAAGAAGGTTGTTAGTATCAGTAAAAGGTAGAATCATCCAATGGATAGAATGCATAACTACTGTTACATTTCAGGTCCCTATAATATCTAATAAAAAATCATTTTGTGGGTGATAAGACTAACATTTCTTAACCTATGTCCCCTATTGTTATCTGAACATGGAAACATTATCCAAAAGGATCTTCATGGACACAATTATTCAAATATCAATGACCCAACAAGAATATGACAACCAAATCCAATAATTTACTACTCGCCAAACTGCGACTTGATCACTTGATGCATCTTATGGATGTCACGTAACCTCAATTCACAAACAATAGGAGAAAATTGCTAATAATACTCACAATCTTATATCCTAAAGGAGGAAACTCCACCGCGTGTTTGGATGCACTTCTCCAATTTACTCATCATAGAATCCTGATCAATATGCAAGGAATGGCTATGTGTGGGTGCAGTAGTGATGATAGTGATTGGCCAACTACAGATATACCAATCAAAGCAAATAGCAGCACGCTATGCTACCCAGTTCACTAATTGTAAATGGTGGCAAGCAAATTCAATGCCAAGAGCTCAACCAAAGGAGCCTTATGAAGGCAAAATCAAACATAAGCCCAGTCATGGATCTGGAAAGGTTTTGAAGGAATACTGATTATGATATTGAAAAGTCCTACTTCTAAAATCCTATTCTAATGTAAGAACACGTTCACAAGGATGCCACTGATCTCAAAAGATCAAGACAAGTCAAGGAAAGACAAAGATAAAGCCTATCCAATATTATTGTTGAATTAAAAATGTTCCATATATCATCAAACACAAACACAGCAACAAAAGGGATGAGGAATATGAGTTATCAGAAAGTGCGCCAGACAGTATAAGTGACAAAAACTTATGATATAGGAAATCAAAATAAGCAGACAACATCAGGAACGTCGTTGATGTTAAAAGGATCAATGCAAAACCTCAAAAAGCACACTGATTTCATTGTTGATCTGCAAAAACTAGAATCAAACTAATTTGACAAGAACAGATACCTGTTCCCCTTGAGCTTGAACCACGCCTCAGCACAGTGAACGTGCGCGATGCCTAGTTCATCTTTACATGCACAACCAAGCTGAATCAAATCTACTCTTGTAGCACTAGTAGCAGTGCCAACAATTGTTACATCCGGTGATTGATCAGAAGTCAGATGGCAAATCCTGCAAATCGTTTCACCTTCAGAATTGTCATATAACTTTTTGTGGCTGCTGCACTTTATATCAATCACACATGAACTTTTATCAGTTTCAGTCACCTCTTTTGCTGCCTTCATGGACCCCAAGCTCAACCCCGATTCCTCAACTTTTACTTCCAATTTCCTATTATCTTCATTCATGTACTCAGTCCGAATAGACTCAATCACAATCACACTTTCAATCACTTCTTGATTAACAAAATGGTTTGAATTACAACTAGTTCCCTGATCAACCCCAGGTACCTTATCACTGGAATTTTCTCGACCATGCTTGTCTTGACCCTTAACTTCCTCCTTTAGCTCCTTATCAGATCCTGAATTCTCATCGACCCGTCTCGAAGTTCCAGCTTCTTCACTTATACTATCGCTAGCAATTGCAACCCGTTCAACCAAATGACTTGAACTCTTGTCATGAACCGGATCCAATACCTCACCTCTATCTTGATCCATTAACAACTCGTTCACTCTCAAGATACTCTTACAATGCCACAGAGTACAAACCCCACCTAAAAAAACTCCTTTTTTTTAATTAAAGAGGATGAAAATGTGATCAAATCAAAGGAGTAACATACGTATCTTCCAACAACCCACTTCTTTGTTGGGGACACAATCTCTTCAGATATTCTTAAAAAAAATCACACTTTTAAAAAAAAATGTTAACCTGGGATGTCACCTATGAGATGGACGACCTCACTGTCCAAGGAAACAAGCCCCCAAATAGCCGCAAAGAGATGGGCTTTACCTCAAAATATTAAATTCCACAAACAGTTCATATCATCTGACATGTTTCAATCCAACTCACACCAGGTAAAACCTACGTGATTAATGGGGGCAAAATAGGAGAAAAATTAGGAAAACAAAGAAACTATGAAAAAAAAAAAACAAAACCCAACAATAAGACTGGGAGATTGAGTGCAATCGAATCATTACATGATTTAGGGTAGTGATTCAAGCAAAGGAAGGAAAAAAAAAGACAACTTTGTCTTTATTGGGAAATTTAACAGAAACCCTGGTACTGTTGTACCAAGATAGATACGGATGACTGTACATTAAAAAAAATGAGCATTTATTCACTTATTATTAACTAAATTAATCGAATTGCAGAAAAAATTTATGATTGAAGATTATCTGGGAAAAAAAGTTTGCAATGAGCAAGTGGGTGCACAGTGTGAGTGGTGGGTGGGTGAGCTTTGTCTACTTTATATGATAGATAGTGGCTTAAGCAGAAACTCCAACTACATGGCTGTGGTGAAGTGTGAGAATTTTTTATGGACCTTAAAAAATGGTAAAAAACTACAAACACAGATTTGGACTCGTCCAGGTTTTACATAATAATGGCGACTACTGCTGACCACTGGTCTGTTAGCCACACCACACATATTATCCATTAACTTTAATTTGTCGTGTTCCCTTTATTTGTGTATCATGTTAATTTGTTGTTTTTTTTTTGTGTGTTTTTGTTGTTAATTATTAGTCTTTATCTTTGTGTCTATTGTGCTTTTTTTGTTAATTTGTTCTCGGGTGTATGTGACTAGTTTGGAGGATTATGGAAAGAACTTGTACAATTTGAATTTTGTTGATTGAAGAATAAATTCTCACTTTTGTTTACTCCAATCAAGTTTACCAAAATAGAAGTGTAGGAGAAGGAAACAAAATGTATAAGTATATAAAACTTGGTATTCCAAAGTAAGAGGAGTTATCCTATGCAATTGGACAGAGACTAGAAAATCCTTAAAAAATGTTGGAGAAAAATTTGATTCTTACTAAATGTCAGAATGAAGTATTTAGTTGTAAATGTTGGTGAATGTAACGTTTATAATAAAGTAGATATAATAAGAATGCGTGTCATTTTTTGATGGTTTGTGATAGGTGCAAGACAAGTTTAATGTTGTTTATGAGTAGCTGAATTTTTGTAAGAGATAGAATATTCGAAACTTCAAAGGTTTGCCTTTAGAACATTTGAATATTTATATATTAGTAATGCCAGATCTTTATGAGTTTTGATTTTTTTTGTTTAAGTTACTATCGATGTTGATAGATGCTTTTTAAGATTATTTTGACTATGAAATTATTTTGTAAAGGAATTAATTTCTAATATTTAGCATAAAATAATGTTAAAATGCATTTCGTGTCTTATATCTAGCATGTAAAATACAATTACAATATAATATTTAATATAATGAAATAATCTCATTAAGATTGAGAGGATTTAAATGAATATAAATATGGCATAATTGAATCACTACAAAAATTATCATTTTTTTTAACTCTCTCTTTTAATTTCCATTCTTATATCTTCATTCTTTAGAAAAATTTTATTGTGGTTATCCTTTTTTTTTTTTTTTTTTTTCTTATCTCTTTAATCAAGTATGACAAAAAATTATTAATCACACAATATTTTTAAAATAATAATTTACTTCATAAATGTTTAACCAAAGTTCAGTCATCTGACTCAAATTAATTAGGAACAATCACCGCGTTTTCAAGATATTATCCATTTTGGAGTATTCGAGCTCTATCACGGTTTTGTCTTTAAAAGGCGTCTCGGAGAGTAAAGGGAGATAGGAATACTTAAACTTCGCTTGACCTCGACTCCTAAACGATGTGAGACTTATTGGATGTACCGGAACAAAGTATATAACATTTTTCTTTATAATTATTTATTTGATAGACTTAGTTTAAGTTTTAGTAATCTTAAGCATCCCATTTTTAAATAACATCTTTTATTTATATTTTTTCATCTTTTATTATCTCTCATGCCCCATGTTGAATAAACCCTACTAATTATTCATTGTGTTTGTCAACTTGCACAACTTGTCTCTAAGGACACGAAAGTTCTGTTTTTGATTCCATTTCACTTATATTTAAAGATAAAGCGCAAAGAATGCAATAAATTAAAGTAATGTATAGTCCTTTTATTCTCACAGAAATTATAAAGATGATTAATGTAATTAAAAAATAAATAAAAGTGCAAATTGTGATAGTATATGTCTAAGATATAGACATTTCCAGCTATTGATAATGAAACACTTGGCTAAGTAATGGAAGGATACAGCCATGTGACTGTGTTTCACGTTAATTCATTCAATCCCTTTGAACTACACCAACTCTGCACTAATCATATTTTAATTAAAATTTAATTATATCACCGTATAATGCACAATGAAGATGTGTTTCTACGTTAACAGATTTATTTATATATCAAATCAATGTTTTTAATCATCAAAATCGCACCATAATTTTATCTAAGTATATTAATATTTTTATCTTAAATATGTGGAGATAATATCAATAAAATTAAATTTTGTTAAGTAGAATTTTATCTTAAATAATTTTATCTAAAGATATTAATATATTTAAATAATATTCTGTTCTAAGACAGAACATTTTGTTACGATTTTATTCTTGAAAATGTTTCTTTATGATTAGATGCATAATATGCATGAGAAATGGATTTTCAATATAAAAAAAAAAGAAGAAAAAACTCTTCATTGTGATGTGATGTGATGTGTCTTTAATGTTTATGTAACTAATAAAAAAGGTTATTTTATTATATAGAAAGAAAGATGTTCGGTATTTGTCGTGAACCGAAGTGATTTACTTATTTTATTGTTTTTTTCTCTGGAGAATGGCTGGGCTGAGACTTACGTGGACCCTGAGACTTTGAAAATGTTAAAATTTATGGGCCCCGTCATTACTAAAGAGATATGATTTTTGGATACAAATATTCTTTTCAATTTTTTTCTAAAAGATAAATCAGTTTTTAAAATAATAATAATAAATAAATTTCTATGTTAATAAGAAAAGAAGAGCATATTTTTTGTGAGTATTAATTAATATAAAATGTTTTATAATTTTTTTTACTTACTCTTAGACAAGGAAACATATATAAATCTCCATATCTTTTATTTTTATCTATTAAAAAAAAGAAAAAATATTTTCTTTTTTTTCTCCTTTAATATATTCTTCGTTTGTTTTGTTTGGTTAAAATTAAAATTGTGAAAAAAGGAAGAAAGAAAATTAGAGTTAATTTATTTAGAAGTTAGCATAAAAAAATTCAAGAGACAAGATAAAATTGTGTTATGTAACTTTTTACATTTTTTATTTTAAATATTCACCGAAAGATCTTGTTAATTGACAGGATAAGAAAAAAGAAAGATATTTCATATCAGTAATTGTTTTATTTACGAGTCTTTCAAAAATATAATATAATAGTTGAAAGACATATTGTGGTATTGTATTGATTTTATCATTAGTTAATTAACATATATTTGACTTTACATAAGGATTATTGACACGTATTAGAGTATATATAGTAAAATTTAATTAATTAAATTTTATTTGACTTTGCACATAGATTGATATAT
>Ga0214542_1002533_pt1 | contig 37710 bp, 25 predicted proteins | sample CNSS1metaG_FD_160096 | JGI IMG/M metagenome (GOLD analysis project Ga0214542, IMG submission 160096) | Root nodule microbial communities from cowpea collected in UCLA plant growth center, Los Angeles, California, USA - CNSS1 | ecosystem: Host-associated > Plants > Roots > Nodule | place: USA...
AACCCACCTTTAACCCGGCTCGAACCCGTTTAACCCGTGGGTTAAGTGAGCCGGGTTGAGTTCAACCCACTTTTGAAAAAGTTGAATTTTTCTCAACCCAACCCGGCTCGAACCCGTGGTGAGCCGGGTTGGCTCACGGGTTGAAACCCATTTTGACATCTCTATATTTATATGTTGAATGTATGAATATTGCATGAAATTGGGGTTTTAGGGTTCATGTTGGGGTTGGTGATGAATAAGTATTGAATTGGTAATTTAGGGATGGGTTGTGGTATGGAAATAATCTTCATATGAATACAGTTTGATCTTTGTATGATGTGTGCACTAGAAATTATGCCATTAAGATGGTACATGCTGTAATTGGGATGTTTAGGCACGTCTGGGGCGAGAGCAATCTGGGCAGAACCCAGAATTGTTGTGCATCGCTTGGCGGCATCAGGATTACCGCCAAGCGACATCGTAGATGCAGGCAGACATGTTGATTACCTCGCGTTGGATTCTTGGGTGTAATTAATTGAAATTAAGGTATGTAAAATTGTGTAAGTGATCATAAAGTGTGAGAATAAAACTTTGTTGGTAAGATAATGAACTATAGGTGCTAAAGGATATGAAATGAGTTGTGTACGAGTATGTGATAATGGGGAGATATGAATTAAACTAATTAAGGTTGTATGTGAACATGATAGGGACTGTATTTAGTTGAAATCGGTAATCAGAACACTATGTGACGTTGATTAAATGATTATAGATTGGTCAATTAGTAAAAGGATGAATGTGATGTAGAATGTGCAATTTAGTTGTTGTAAATATGCTTGGATGAAGGATTGTTTGCGTTATTTTAAGGGTTATGTGTCATATTGACAATTATTATTGGCATGATTTATTGTGTCATATAGAGTGCCATAATTGTGCTATAATTTTGTGTGTTGCATGACTGGGGTTCCTTGGGATCTGTTTTAAGTGCCAAAAATCAGTAGCATTGCGCTACTGATGTAGCGCCTGACGGCATGGAGCGAGCCGCCAAGCGGTAGGGTCTCAAAACAGTTGCAGTGACCACAGTCTACGAGTGGCGCCTGGAGGCAGGGTTGGGTCCGCCAGGCGGTGACAGAGTAGCAGGACTTCTGGGAGGCGTTTGCCGCTTGGCGGTGTGAGATGCCCACCAGGCGGTCTGGAACCAAGTTCTGCCTAGCGACGCGAAAGGCACGCCAAGCGGTTTGGGTGCAGAGTTGGTGCGCGAGGAGGATTTCTACACAACTTTAGGTGAAGTTCATGATGCGATGCTTTTGCTGGGGGCCTGGTTACAAGTGTAACTTGTATTGAGGTAACACGTGGCCACTCTAGGTTGTAGCCTGGTGGTTTAGGAAGTCTAGTGGAATGTGCGAGATCGTGGCTCGTACGACGAGGTTTCAGATGATTGCCCTCTTCAGTGTATTTGATTGAGTTTGGTAGTCTGGGGACAACTATGAACACCTATTTGTTTTGGGGAACTCCACTTGGTGTCGCGGTGTGAGACCGTGACAATTTCATTCCCCCGTGTGGACTATCAAGTGGGGGCCTGTAGTCTAAGGGGCGAGTAGACACTCGTGCAACAAAGATCGATCAATGAGCTCACCCAAAGAGTGTAGAATTAAGAGGAGTCTAATTTAAAAGTGGAAAGTCAAGGAACTGGGAAATGGGAAATACTAACCTAAATAATATTTTGTGAGATTTTAAATTATACCATGTTTTATCTATTTATTTTTATTTTGAGCTCACCCTATATGTGTGTGTGTGGCGATGATCATGTAACTTGTTACATGAGAGCAGAGGTTGATGCAGGTGAGCGTGAGATGCTAAGAGATGGAGTGGGGGATCAGTCATGGGGCTTTTATCAGCTTTATTTATGAACTATTTTGTATCGGTTTTGGAGAACCCGATTATGTTTGTAATTATTGAACGCTGCGTTTAATTATTATTGGCGCGTTGACATTGGTTTTTAAATTTTCCCGCGTTTTGGGAAAAGAAGTTATTAATAAATGAGGTTTTACACCTATTATTTTGATTTATTATTTTAAATAAGTAATTTCCGGCCAGGACGTTACAATTTACCTCCTTGTGAGTTGGTTTAACTGTGTGGCTTGTAGCGGTACCTGTAGGACAAGAAGGAAGAACAATAGGGATTGTTCCAGTTAGTGTTTTTAATGAATTTTTGGTGTCAAGAAAGCTATCATGGAAAGGAAAGTGATTCTCATTAAAGACCACATGTCTTGAGATGAAAATTCTGCCATGAGAGTTAAGGCACTTATAACCCTTGTGAGATTTGTTGTATCCCAAGAATACACATTGTGTAGTGTAGAATTGAAGTTTGTGTTGACTGCAGGCACAACCGAACAACTTTAGAGCATCATAATCATGTTTCTTTTCAAATAACAATGAAAAAGGACTTTTATTTGGGTTAACTGATGAAGGCAATCTGTTGATGAGATAAACTGAGGTAGAGAAAGCTTCCCACCAGTAGTGTAAAGGAATTTTAGCTTGTGCTAAAAGTGTGAGCCCTAGTTCAGTCACATGTCTGTGTTTCCTTTCAGCTCTACCATTTTGCTGAGAGGTATATGGGCACGACATTCTAAATTGAATTCCCGATTCAATGGCTATTTTTTGGACATGTTTAAACTCACATCCACCGTCATAGTGAAGAGCTTTTATCTTCTTGTTAAATTGGTTTTCAACCAGGCTTTTGAATTGAGTGAAAGCACGTATTGTTTCTGATTTTTGTTTTAAAGGAAAAATCCAAGTGAACCGGCTGTAATCATCAATGAAAAGAACATAATACTTAAAATCAGAGGGAGATAAAATTGGGGCAGGTCCCCATACATCAATGTGAATCAATTCTAAAGGTTCCTTAGCATGAGAGGAAGAGAATTTAAACGGTAACAAGTAAAGTTTTCCAAATTGACAAGCTTCACAAAATGAAAATTGATCACATGATGATGTCTTGACATTGCAATTCTTCAGCACCTTTTCTAAGACTTTATTGTTGGGGTGTCCAAGCTTTCTATGCCAATTCTCCTTTAGCGACATGTAAACACATGGATCTTTATTGACTTGAGAGTTAACACTTGAAAGTTGGTATAATCCATCTCTAAGTTTCCCTCTTAGTAGTATTTTCCTTGTCAATTTGTCCTTCACATAACAGTAGTTTGCAACAAATTCAACAAGAGCATTATTGTCGGTAGTTAGCTCAGATACACTCAACAAATTTTTTGTTATTTTTGGAACATATAGAACATTATGAAAGTTGAGGTTATTCAATGTGGTTGTTCCCGATGCTAATATTTTCAATCTTTCACCATTTCCAACTAAGAGAGAATAAGTCATACCATTTTTTTCATTGCGATCTTGAAGTTTCTCATTTTGATGGGTCACATGATTTCTAGCTCCACTATCAAAGTACCATTCATAGCCTTGATTGTGGTAGGGAAAGGCTGTGAAAGCACTATGATTTTCTCTCTTGTTATTTTAAGCATTATGATTTGAACCTATGTATGACTTATCATAACGATAAAAGCAATTCACTGCTATGTGTCCGATCTTGTTACATACATGACATATTGGTTTAGATCTACCTCTTCCTATACCTCCTCTAAATTTAGAGCCCCTCCAATTACCTTGTGTCCCTGATTTGTTACTTCCGAAATCAGTTTTGGTTGCAAGGTTTGCTGAAATATTCATTGAAAGATTATTGAAACTGTTCAATTGTTCTATTCTGCTTTCAAAAGCCAATAGTTGGGCTTGTAGATCAACCCAACTAAGATTAATTTGATCAGATAATTTGACCACCACCGAATTGTAATCAGCATCCAGTCCATTCAGCATTTGAATCATCAAATCTAAGTTGGAGATTGGTGATCCTGTCAACTTTAATTTATCAGCTAAGTTCTTCATTTTGAGAAGATATTGATCCATCTTCATTTCTCCTTTGCGAGTGTTGTGAAATTCTGACTTGAGGTAGATTGTCCTTGATTTTGTGTGTGCACCTGCTAGGCTTTGGGCTTCATCCCAAAGTTCCTTAGAGGTTTCACAGTGCAGCAACTGAGTTGCAATATCAATGGCCATTGAATTTCTTAGCCACCCTAGGAGAGCTTAATCTTGTGCAATCCACTCTTCGTAGTCAAGATTGGTTTTCTGAGTTTTGTCACTTGTTGTGACAAATGATTTTGGCCATTCTTTTATTCCTAGTATGTAGCCATCAAGTTTGAAACCTCTTATAAATGGAAGAACTAATGATTTCATAAGAGATAGTTATCTCTGTCCAACCTGACAGAAAAAGTGGTGGGTAGGTCATTTTTGTGATTTGTGTTGGCTGCGGAAGACATGATTGGATCGAGAGCCTTCAAGCTTAAGAGCTTTGATACTAAGAAAGATAAAATGGAGGAATATTGTTGTGCAATTCTATATATTCATATTGCAGATGTTGTGTTTATATAAACACAATACAATACAATCATAATCTCTGTAATAAAGTCATCATTGAATACAATAAATAATATAGGAAATAATTGATAATGATGGCTGAAGACACACAAACAAAATATTAGAGATATTGGAATAATATTATTAACAAAATATCTATGGTATTGATTCTAATAATTAGAATCACAACTTTCTCTAACTTCCTTCTCCCATTATTCAAATTGAGAAGTTAGTGCATATGACTCATAATTTATCTAAGAAGCATATGAGCAATATTGTCTCTGATTTTTTGGTGTTGAATATTTTTCAATATTCAAATTATGAAGGATGAGGTGGTTTCATTTATGGATGTAATATGACAAGGTTTACTTAGTAATTGGGTCAATGTGAATATTAATGGTGCAACTAGAAGTGACCTTGGTTTCGCTTTATGTGTTTTATTTTTAGAGGAAGTCAGGGTGCATATGTGGGTAGTTTTAAGCTTTTTTAGAGATGTAAACTTCTATTTATGCTGAATTTATAGGAATCATTTATGCTTTGCAGCATACTTTAAGGGAGGGCTTTCAGGAACTTTGGTTAGAGAGAGTGATTCTTCTTTAGTCTGACATAATTTTTTGGATAAAGGAGTTGTTCTTTGGAGTCTTAGAGGGAGATGTTCTTTAGGTTGTCATGGTTTTTTGGATCAAAGAGTGGTCCCTTGGAGTCTTCGAAGGAAATGACAACAATAATTAACTTTGATTCATAGAGAACAATATAAGTACTTTACTATTTTAACTCTATATATATATATTTATATTTTTTTCATTAATTTGGTGTCGTCTCCGAATGCTGTATATTTTTTTATTACTTTTTAATAAATTTTCATGTAATGACACATAATTAATTAATGAGCTTCAAAGTATCAAGGGTTAAATATGTTTTTGGTCCCTTAACTTTAAGTGAATTTTGGAATTAGTCTATTTCAAAACTTGGGACCAATTTAGTCCTTCATCTTTCAAAATACGTGGATTTAGTCCTTTTAATCAAATTTTATTGAGTTTATTTGATGTTTCGTACGCATTTCAAGATTGTATTTGAGTTGTTTATACTGTTTGACACATTTTTGCTTTAATGTTAAATCAAATACTATTATGAAACGCGCTTGATATGTCAAATAAAATCAACAAAATTTGATTAAAAGGACTAAATCCATGTATTTCGAAAGATGAAGGACTAAATTGGTCCAAAGTTTCGAAATGGACTAATTTCATAATTCATTGAAAGTTAAGGAACCAAAAACATATTTAACCCAAGTATCAACTAAGATGTCAAAGTTAATAATAATGCCTAAAATAACCTTATTTGGAAAATCGTCTATAAAACATGACAAGAAAGATATTAAACCGAAATTAAAATGCAATAATAGGAAATTGAAATGCAGAATTAGAAGAAACAATTAAAGGTTTTAACTGTTAAAGCATAAAAAACTAAAAACTCAAATCGAAAATGGAAATAGTAAAAGTAAATTTGCAAAAAAGTAAATTCAAAACGGTAAAAGCTATGCATGGTAAATATGATATGTGATAGATACGTTTATTTTGAAAATAATAAAATATGATATGTGAGAGATACGTGGTATATGAATATTGAAAAATGTACAATAATTCTTAAAAACATAATAAATATATGATTGTTATTGTTTGAATCCAAATTAAAACTATTTTACTAAAGTTGTCAACATAAAAAATATAAATTATTTTTATCATAAAAGTACTACTACAAAAAAACTCTTAAATAATGACCAATTTTAGTAAAAAAAAAACGTTAGAAACCAATTTCCTAATTTGAGACTGGTTATTTTGGTAGTCAGAACATTGGTAGCTAACGTTTAATGAACAATTTTGAAACTAATTATTTTGTTAGTCAAAACCGTGATAGTTAATGTTAGTACTAATTTAGAAATCAATTCATAATAAAATTATTTTAATTATCAATTTAGAGACTAATTATAATTTTTTGAAACAATTTTAGTTGTCAATAACTTTTAGTTTTTAAATTGGTACCAAAAATTGAATACATTTTTCACCAGGAACAATTTCGTACTAATTTGGTAAGAATACATTAAGCAATTCAACTTTCAATTCATTTAATAAGCATACATTACAACTTCATTCCACACAAAATACATACCCAACAAAAAACCACAAATGACTCCTTCATACACTTAATACAGCAGTTCATCGCTTTTACAGCAAACAAGAAATGACCCCTTCATCTAATTTTGAACAACACACACAGGAGGAGGATGATAATTAAACCCAACAAACCAATTATCCTAAATAAGTACATCAACCACTCCTCATAATCAATCAACTCTTTTTCCATACTACGTATCCTTTTGCTTTGTCTAGCAATGGTTGTATCTCTTTCATCCTCATTATCTTCATTGCACCATTTCAAGTAATTGCATCCTTTGAAATCTTCATTCCTAGTCCTTTGTTAAAAAAATCAAACCACAAAGATGTTTTTTAACACGAAAACAGCTCAAACGAAATTGAAAATCACATATCATACCTTGTAGTGAGGGCACCCCCAAAATTGTTTCCCACCATTCTTCATTGTTTTTGCAACTCTCAATACTGCAATCTCCCCATAATAGCAATGTGGTGTTCCACCTATATGACTCAAACACAGTAGGAGGAGAAGAAACACTATGGTTATGTGAACCACACGAACAAGACAACTACAGATGACTAAAACTGCGAGACATTTCCCACTTCAAGCACCACCTTACCCCTACAGCTAATGAGTTCCTCTAGGTTAAGATGAAGAAGAAGATGAAGATTGCAATGGACAATTAGGGCTTTCCAATGGGAAAAATTATTTAAAAGAAACTTTAAAAGAGAGATATGACACGTAAAACCAAAATTGCCACTGTACAATTATGTTCATTAAACACGTATCCGTTCATATATGTCACATCACCTCACAGTTAACGGCGTTTTTGAAAACTTAACGGAAAGGACTACATTCATGCAAATTAACGAATTTGGGTACTAAGTAGACACAAAGTTAAAAGTAGATACAATTTAGACAAATTGAAACAAAAGTGGATATGTTGTGACTAATTATACCTAAAATTTTTCAACCAAATTAAAGATCAAACGAGTAATTAAACCTTTAAAATATGTTTATTGTTATCTCTTCTTCAACCCTAAATTCAAAATTGTTTATTAAATAAAACACAGATAAACTTTATAAATCTTTTAATATATATATATATATATATATATATATATATATATATATATATATATATATATAATTACTCAGTTATGCATATTTAAAAATTATTGGTAATTACCATAATGTTTATACATGATTTTGTATATTATTAGTAACTATTGAATTTATTTAAAAAGTTTAATTATCTATTATAAGTAAGAAAATATTGAATTATTTATTATAATTAATATATAATGGCTATTTTATATAAATCATCTATTAATTCAATTCATTTAAAAAAATTAATAATAATTTAAATTAATATATATGTAGTTTTTTGATAATATGTTACTGTTTATTATTATAATTGTATTAAAGTTAATCAAATTTTTATGTATTATAAAATTTATTTTTATTATTAAATATTAAATTCCACTATAAAATAAAACGGTGCATTGCACAAATATAAATACCAGTCCAAGGACATTTTCAAGAATAAAAATATCTTTCATATTTTATAAAAGTGTACATATAATTAAATATAGCATTGAATACTTTTAAATATTATTTGTATTAAGCATTCAAACTCCATTAAAATATTTTTTGTAAAATAATATTAGTCAACTGTTATTATTGTTATTATTTAGAACTTTTCCAGTGGCTTGTTATTTTATTTTTCCTGCATGATTTGATATGCTAGCTCACTAAAGAATGAAAATATGCCATAAAAATTGCACGTTTGAGAATGTTCGAATATAAAATTAAAATTGATTTGAAATTCTTAAAAAGTTCAATATGTATGCTATACGTATTTGAAATTACATTAAATAATGAAAATAAAATGTAAAAGATAAAATATGAAGATAAGAGAACTTTGAAGAAGAAGAACTCAATCGCAAAGAGAGAAAAGGTATATTATCATAAATGTATCTAAATGGTTTAAGCATACCCAAATATTTTATTATTTTTACAAATATAAATGAAATACTGAAGTTGTGAATAACAATATTAATGATTGACAAGACAAAAGGATAAAAAATAAAAAGACGCAGCACTGTTACTTAACAAGGTCATGGAGGTCTTTTAAATTGAATAAACATAAGAATAAACAAAGAAAATAAGTGGCTCCAAACTAGGTCTTGCTCTTCATCTAATTCTTGTTTGCTTCTGGTTTATCAATGTATATGTTTTTGATGTGTGATATTTTGGGCCAAAACTCTCCAATATAGGGCTCATAGTTTTTAGATAAGTCAGCACAACCTTCAATCCTTAAATTTTCAAGTGCGGAGAGGTGATGTATATTAGATGTATATTATCCGGGAGAGATACCAACTCTGGACAATTTCTTATAGCAAGTGATTTAAGATTAGTCAGAGTTGGCAACCAGTCTGAAAGTGTTTCGATATTAGGACAATCTAAAACAAGCAAGCTCTGTAAAGAGTTGGCAACTTCCTGAAGCCATCTAGGCAAGGCCACCAGCTGTGATAAACCATAAAAGCCAACAAGTTTTAACTTCAGTTTGGAGCTTTCTTCTTCATTGTGACCATTCCACAGTTCCAAGTCCAAATTGTTGCAGTTGTAAACAAACAATGATTCTAATTGAGGAAAATTTTTACCATCCAACCGCAAAGACTTCAGATTCTGACAGTATGAAACGCTCAAAGTCTTAAGAGCAGGGAATTTCACCCCTCCAAAGATGGACTCCACAATATGGCATGAATCAACATTCAAGAATTCAAGTGACCTTAATTTGGCGATCTCATTCACAGGAAAAACAATTTGCTTTGTGCAAAATGAAAAATGTCGGAGACTGATCAGTTTTCTTAGCCCTTTGGGCAATGCTTTCAGCTCATTGCAGTCATTAACCAACAACACTTGCAAACTTTGGAGCTTGCAAATAGAGTCTGGAAGTCTCTTCATGTTGGGATTTTCGCTAACGTCCAAATATCTCAAATGTTTCAACTTGGCAATGTTACGGGGCAAAGTCTCGAATGTCGCACCACGCAAATTCAAAACTCGCAAGCATTTGAACTTTGACACACACGTATTTAGTAAAGTTTTCCCATTGGCAGTTGCTGCACCATTTGGAAATAATATTGTTCTCACAGTTGCTGATTTTGTTGTGACTAAATTGTTAAACAAACTGCTTTCAGCAAAAGACAGATGCCGAACATTATTTGGAATATTTTGAATGTTGGAATTCACAAGTCGATACTCATCCATCGCAACAAATAGGGCTAGATCATGCACCAAATCATGTATTTTGAAATGGTACAAATGTTTCATAGGGCCATAGTTTTCAAAATCTTGAAGAAAGGATCTTGACAGAAGTTCATGCAAATATTGATTGGCCACATCTTCACGTGTTCTATTCGTTTCTAATATTGCAATGAGTCCAAGTGCCTCCCAAAGGCAAATTATTTGAGGACTATTAAAGTTATAATCCTTTGGGTAAAGGGAAAACAATGCAAAACGTTGCCTCAAATAGGACGGCATGAGATCATAACTCAATTTAAGGGCTGGTAAAATGTCATCCTTTTTCTGAGGCAAATTCCAAATTTCATTGTCTCTCACGTATTCCCATTCACTAACCTCAAATTTTGAGAATAGTAAACTCCCTAATGTTCTCACTGCCAAAGGAACCCCTCCGCATTTTTTCACTATTTCTCTCCCAATATTTACTAAGTGAGGATGTTGTTCCTCTTCTCCTTCTTTAAATGCCCATTTGACTAACAGAGACAATGAATCCCCCTCGGAAAGACCTTCTAAAATATGAGAGGGAACTGTGCCCATCATAGAAGCAATTGAATGACTTCGTGTGGTCACAAGAATTTTACTTCCTGCTGCACGTACTTGGATTAAATTCCGCAACTCAACCCATTTAACACGGTCTTCGTTCCATACATCGTCCAATACGAGTAAGAACTTTCGACCGGAAAGTTTGTTTTTGAGTTGATTTTGCAGTTGTTCCATTTCCAACATGTTCCAATTCGGTTGGTGAGAAGGACCATCATCAGATATCGAATCATTGGCAGAATTGATGATTTTGAAGATCAGTTGTTTAATGTCAAAGTCATCAGAAACACACACCCACATCTTCAACGGAAAGCACTCCTGGATCCTGCTGTCATTGAACACAAACTTCGCGAGCGTAGTCTTTCCTAAGCCTCCAATCCCCACAATGGGGATAACAGAGAGACTTGTATCATCATCATTAGGATTCTGCTGCATCAAAAGCTCTATGACCTTTTCTTTATCGTTTTTCCTTCCTATCACATCCGAATCACTCACATGGGAGTGTGTCATATCTCTCCGATGAACAACACGTGTGTCAACATCAATTCTTTGAAGCGTAAACTTATTCCTATTATTTGCAACCTTGTCTAGTCTGATGCTGATATCTTTAATTTGTTGAGCCATTTTGTAACGGAAAACAAGTGCATTGGAGCTTGAGAAGAAGTGACTTACCTTGTCTTTAGTGCTACCATGAGCTTTCACCACTTTGCTTCGCAGTGTTTGACACTCAAATTCATCCAAAAGATCTTCGGCATCGGAGAAGACAGTTTTGAGTTGAGTGAGCCATTGGCGGAGCTCATGGTTGTGCTCCTGCTTTTGCTGAGCATCTAACAGCACAGCCTTAACTAATGAGAGAGTGTTTGTAAGATCTTGAAGATCGTCGTATAAACCCACCAATCGAGAAGCTTCTTCAAAAGCACGAGAACCAAGCTTTGCTAAGAGTGACTCTGCGATGCTGAAGAGAAATGATTCGGCCATAGTTCTCTGAAAATGCAAACGGCGCAGAGTTGAGAAGGGAAGCCAAAACACTGTTTCCAATTCAACTTTGTTGATAGCAGGCTGTTTGCCCCACAGGAATTCGAGAACCACTCAATAACCAATGCCACTTGCTACCAATAACAGATAATTTTCCTTTTGCATATAATATTAAAAGAAAAAAAGCTGTATTTTTCTTCCACGTGACATCATGACATCTTCCACAGTTCGACAGGAAAAAAACGAAAATAAAAATTGTAACAAAGTTTTTAGACTCAATAAAAACCAAGAAAAGAGTTAAATAATTTTTCTTACCGCATAAGAACATATATAAGTTTTGCAGGAATTCAACATATACGAATATTTACCGAATTTGACATCATTAAAAGATTTTTATAATATATTTTAAAGTTAAAATAATGTAAAAATATTTTTATAGTATTTTTTGATGACGTTATTTGGAAGGGCTGCTGGTGTCTTGCATCTACACTAATGTTCTCTAATAATGGTTGGTCGATTATTGTATTCTATTTCATTATCTCGTTTCATGAATCTTGTGATGTAGGTTCTCCGTGAATGATATAAAATGTTAACTGATATGTATTTAGCACGATGTACAATTTCATGCAATATTTACAAAATTTGTTTATTTGTCTTCTATCACTTATTTAAGGTATCATGTCATTATATAATATTTTATAGAAATGATAGAAAGAATCCAATATAAGTTGTGAACACTAGTGTAAGTGTTGCGATTAAAATGTTTGTGTTTGAAGCACTGGTGCAAGTGCAAGTGAGCACAATTTAGGAAAAGGTGTTGTTTGTGTGTTTGATCATATAATTTTTATTTTCAAGTTCAGATCTGATTCATCACATCCTTGAAACGTTTCATAATACTTAGATCATTGATCTAACACAGTCATTTCCAAGTAATAACCAATGGCGAATCATTTTATGGGCACGGAGGGGCCATGTCCCCAACTAATTTTTAAATTTGTTTAAATTATATATATATATATATATATATATATTTGAAATTTTAAAAAAAAATGTCAAGTTGGTCTTTTAATTTTTTTTGTTCTCAATTTGATCTTTATTTTTGAAAAATAGATGCAATTTGGTCATTTTTGTTAAATTTATCGAAGCAGATCAAAATATTTTCATCAAAATTAGGATCATGTTAATTACACCCTATAAAACAAATCATCCTTATTGACAACTTCAATTCTAACGAATGAAAAATTATTTATTTGTTCTAAAAAATTTAACGCAAAAATCAAATTGCATCCTTTTTTAAAAATCAGAACTAAATTTAGATTGTTACTTATGACAGAACATTGCGAATGTGCTCATAAAAAACTTCAACATGATTTCCTCAATTTTTTTAGCGGCTCTTAGCATAAAAACCAAAACATCAAAGTGAGTTAAGCATAGTTGAGGTTGAATTCTAAAATGATTTATCAAGATAAAGGAAATACTACTTAAATGATATAACGTGTAATGATCCACCAACTTGCTAGTTCTTTTTATGAGGGACAAACGAGGGAATTTGTCCTAAAAGCGGAAGAGCTACTGAGAATGCGTGAACTATTACAAAGGTTTATGAACAAAGAACAGACAAACCTTTATGGGTTATATCAGATGACTTAGATCCTAAAATTCCCAATTACTACCAATTCAAGCAACAACATAGAAATCAAGAATCACACTCAATTTAAACACAAAAGCAATCAATAAAAAATCATATCAATTTAGAACACAAAATCTAAGGAGAATTTCACAAATTAGAGATTACTCAGTTCAACACAAACTTAAAGTTTGTTTCCCTTGTTATCCAGCTTAAACATCTCTAAAAACGCCAAACATCACTAACTTCAAAGGATATGATCACTGATCAATAGAGACTTATATAGATGATTAAAAGAATACATGCAAGTGAAAAGTGACTCACATGCAATAGAAATTAGAAATAGACCAAAAAGAGGGTAAAAACTCAACTTACACGAACAGAGAAATTTATCGGTCCAACTTGAATAGTTGGCCGAGAGAATTAATCCTACGATCTTAGTCATTCAGACGACTAGATAGACAAAACTCCTTGAGAGAATTCAAGTCAAATAACTCTAAAAAAGTGGTTTTTAGAGAGATTATGTGTTTTTGAATAATGAAATTCATTTATAACAATTCTATTTATATTAAAAAAAATTAATATTAAAATAATCGAGTCTCACTGTTTTTAAACTCACTTTAATAACGTCATTTTTAGGTTCTTACATTTAAAAAATATATATATTTTTATATCTTTAAAATATACTTATATATTTTAAAACTATGTTTTATAATTTCAAACGTTTGTACTATTGCATATGAATCATATTTTCTTTGTAATGCTGATTAAAGTTGACCCTAAAGTTGGGTAGAGTGGACAATATGGTTGAAAAATAACTTAAGCAATACTAAAAAAATATATTTTTCAAATATTATATTTTTCTTACATACTTAATTAGCTTTACATATTTGCACATATATGTTTGTATTTTAAATGTATGTATTATTTTTGTTACAAGTTGATTTTATTATCTTATAATTTTAAAATATTATTATTTTATATCATCTTATAATTTTATAATTATAGAATTTTAAAATTGTAAAATTTTATAATAATAAAATAACATATAGCGAAAATTCACCAAAGTGATAGAATAAAATAATAATGTCAATCCAATCTATAAAAGAATAAAATAGAAAGAATTAGTTGAAAAATATATTGAATACTCATACCATAAAATTTATTAAATACATACTTTAAACTTAAGCTTAATTTTGTTTTACTGAAGCAAAAGTACCTTACATTTTAAACAAACAATTTTTGTAAGTAGGTAATAGTAATATCTAATAGAATTTCATGAATTATAGTTAATAGAAATTATTTATTATTTTATATTAATTATAATATTTTAAAATTCGATTAAGTATGTTTTTATTCACTATGAAATTGAGATTTGTCTCTTTTTCTAAGTTTGAAGGAAATTTTGTTATGATTTACAGTTTTTTTTTTCCTTTAGATTTAATTATTCAGTCTATGAAGTCTCATTAGTCATTTACCTAAAATATTAAAGTCATTATAATTATTACAATTATCTAGATGATTTGAAGAATGAAAAATCATACTAAATTTTATGATCCAATTATGTTTCATTTTCCTATTATTCAAATTGAGAAGTTAGTGCGTATGACCCATAATTTATTCAAAAAACATATGAGCAATATTATCTATGATTTTTTGGTGTTGAATATTTTTTAATATTTAAATTAGGAAGGATAGGGTAGTTTTATTTATGGGTTTGTATTCAAATTAGGAAGTCTGCATGTTTGTATTCTTTTATTATTACTTTTTAATAAATTTTCATGTGATGACACATGATTGATCAACTTCAAAGTATTAACTTTAAAGTATCAACTGAGATGTCAAGGTTTATAATAATGTCCAACATAATCTTATTTGAAAAATAGTCTAGAAAACATTTAAAACATAATTAAAACATCTTTTATATAAACACTTAATCAGATTTTTTTTCTTTTCGGATATTTGATTATTAATGATTAATCTATTAAATAAACATCAAAAGATAGCATTCCGTTATATATTTACATTTTTATTTTTTTATCATAATTAAAATAACATGTGGGTTTATTTAAAAATAACATATTAAAAATTGAGTTGAGGATAAACATAAGTTACTAAAACAAAATCTAATATGCAAATTTTATGAAAATAAAGGAAAATCCTGAGATAATATAAAGGGAGGTTTACCCAAATCATTTCAAGAAATAAAAAAGGTTAAGTCCATTAGATGATTTCTTTCTTAATAGATTAAGAGTTGGTGAAATTAAAATGTAAAGACTGAAATGAAAATGACAAGAAAGAAATGTAAACCGAAATTAAAATGCAGTAATAGAAAATTGAAATGCAGAATTAGAAGAAACAATTAAAGGTTTTATATGTTAAAACATAAACAACTAAAAATTCAAATCAAAAATGAAACACAACAAAAATAAGAGTATTGTTGGTTAAGGATAATTAATATGCATTGAATCTTATGAAAGTTTATAATTAATTGTGATATTAAATGAAATTTGGCATAATAATTATTAATGCAATTTTATTTTATTTAAACGACAAAAATGTCCATCAATATTGTACAATTGTGTTTAATATTTTATTTAATATCCACCATTAAACGTTAAAAAACAACTAAATGATAAAATAATTATATTTTAATGTTGCTAAAAATTAAAATTTAATTAAATAAAAAAATTAAATTAACATAAAAGTCAACAAAAAATAGTTTAAACATCTAAAAAATGTTAAAAAAAATAAACAATTAAAGTGCTTATTTGTAGAGAGTTATACTTAAAAATTTCAAAAAATATTTTGATCTTTATAAAATTTGTTATATACATTTATTTGATTTTAATTAATGGACTTTATTATTCTAACTTTCTATGTAAAAATTATGAAATCAATACGCATTAATTATTTTTTAACTAATATCCTTTGGACACCGGTTAGTATGGTCCTGAAAATAAATTTACAAGAAACTATATTCAAAAGATAAAAAATATTTAAGAAAGTAAAACTGGAATTGTAAACAACAAAAATTGTAAAGACAAATGAAAACTGGAAATTCAAATAACTAGAAAAAGAGGATAACCTAATTATCTTCTACCTAATCTGAATATTTGTAGAATTGAGAAATAAAATGCAATGTAAATTAATTAATTACGTAAAAAAAAACTGAAAAAGTGAAATCGTCACGAGGATAACTTCATTTTTCAACACAAAACACAGAAACCATTTTTAATAAGAATAAGAAAAAAAAGAAACTGGCTAATGAAGGACGACTTTACCTGTATAACGTCGTCCTCCATCTTAACAATTTGACCTTATTTAATAAAAAAATAAAAAATAAAAAATTTACTTTTATAAATTTAACTTCAAATAAACTCTCAAATAAAAAAAGCCATGATGAAACATAAAGCATTACGGATGTGCTCGTGAAAAAACTTCAAGCTCAGCTCTTAGCATAAAAACCAAAACTTCAAGTGAGTTGATTATCTCTCTAAGTTATTCAGGAGAGTTTAATTTTGCTTGTTTAATATAATCTCCGAAAGGCTTAATTAAATTTCTAATTTTTCATAAATGTTAATGTGGCTTGGTTCCTCCGGTTGATCCTTTAATAAATGTAATAATCTGAAAAAGAAAAACGGAAACCAAAGTTAAAATTAGAAATTAAAATTAAAAATATTTCATTTAGTTTAAATTGTGATAGACGCGTTCTCTAATAATGGATATTTAAATATTATAAGGTACCTTAAAATTAAGTAATATAATAAACTTTAAAATGACATTTAAATTTTATTTAATTAATATAATTAGTAAAATAAAATTTGGATCGATTAAATTTATATTTTATAAAAAATTATAAAAGATATAATTTGCCTGACTTTGTTTATGTAAGTTACTGTTGACAACAAGTAAACACAAAATAGAAGTGTATTTGTTTGTCATTCTTATAAACAATTTTTTTAATTTAATTTTTCTAATAATTTTTTATTATAAATTTATTAATTAAATTTTAATTCAGAAATTTCTTATAACTTATTTTTTTCAATTTGATTAAAATTCAATTGCTTTGATTTGATTTGAATAATCTATGAATTCATCTTAAATATTTTAATTTTTTTTTAAAATAAGACTATTAGATTTATTTTCTTCCAAACCTATATTCAAATGAGACGTTAGAGATCAATCAAAAATATTATGATATGAAGCAATTAAAGCTACTGTAGCCTTGACATATATAACCCACAAATTCTTTGATTGAGCGGAGAAGAAAAAGCGAAAGAATAAAAACGTTAGAAATTTTGTGCCAAATATGAGTGTCACCTCATTATGTAAGAAAGGAGTAAGAGAAATCGGGTGTCAACCGATATTTTTCTTCTAAAAAAACATAATGGTTGTTGGTTTTGTCTCCATTTCCTTATTCATGCTTCTAGACTCTACAACGGTGCTTATATATTCTCAATTGTTTTAATTATCTTTCTTCATGTTTAAAAAAAATATTTTTATATTTTTAAAAATATATCCGGAGTGGACAAGATGGTTTGAAAAACAACTTTAGCTACAATAATAGAAGAATATATTTTTCAAATATTATATTTTTCTTACACACTTGATTATATTTGCACATATCTTTGTATTTTAAGTATACGTATTACTTTTGTTACTAGTTGATTTTATAATCTTGTAATTTAAAAACATTATTATCTTATCATCTTATAATTTTAAAATATTAAAATTTTAAAATTTTATAATAAAAAAAGAACATGTAACGAGAACTCTACAAATATAATAAATTAAGATGACTGTCACTTCAACCACTTAACATACATCACCCGATCCATAAAAAAATTAAATAGCAAGACTAAAATGAAAAAAAAAATAAGTTTATTGAATTTTTAATAAATCATATATTAAATATACAATTAAAGGTTTCGGATTTATTGGTACTTAAAACTTAAATTTTATTTTATTTTATTAAAGCAAAAGTATCTTACATTTTAAACAAAACAATCATTTTTAAACAGGTAATAGAAAGATCTCAGATAATGTCATGAATTATTGTTAATTTATATTTACATTATTAATTAAGTAGTTAATATGACTTAATTATTTTATATATTATTAACTAATAAAACCTTAGTTTTGTCAATAATTCCTTTTATTTTTCTAATTTCTTTCAGTTTTTTATTGATTTTTCTTTTTCGAATTCTTGTTTTTCTATTATTGTGTGTCATCTTGTGTTACTCGACTCATGTCCTCTAAAATTGTTGTTGTATAGACAAATAATAAGTCAAAGTAACTTTTAAGTTGATGCTAGTCATGTCAAATTTGCATTTAGAGCATCTTCGATCTCATATATTATATTGTTATCCAACCTTTTTTAATAAAATTAATAAAAATTATTTGTCATTTTATATTAATTATTACAATATTTTAAGACTTTAATTTTTTATATGTGAAAAAAAGTAACTAATTGGTGATGATAAGATAATATAACAATCACGTTAAAATTTAAATAATAATGAAAGTTCAGTTGAACAATATAAAATTTTAATTACTTAATAAAAATTACAAAAATTTATTAAGTACTCCGTTAAAAAATTTAATTAAGCTTTTAAAAAATATTTCTTTCCTTTATTGTTTACCATATCAATAACTTTATCTCACCTTGTTATTTCAGTAGGTGAGGTCTGGATCACGTGGCGTCATGCATCTTGGTTGATTAAAGAACAAATTTTTATTGATATTATTCTTCATAATATTCATTTTTAATTATTTCATATCACAAAGTATCATTGCTAGTAAAAATTAAAGGATGAATAATTTAAGAGGATAACAATTTTTCATTGACCGGGATAACAATGAAATTTTATATATGTTTAAGTATAGGATTTAGGGTTTTGAGTAAAAAAATTAAAAGGAGACAAAGCTTAGAGAAAAATTAAAAGTTCTCTAATCATTTACCTTAGTTTGTAATCTATTCTTAAAAAAACATTGTTATTCAAGACAAAAATTAAGAAAGAAGTCGGAGAAACGGAGACCAAAAGAGAGGTCACGTAAAAAATAAATAAGAATTTTAAAGAAAAGAAAAAAGAAAAAAGAAAAGTGGCAACACATCTAGTTTTATAAAGAAACATGAACAACTTAACTTTAATGTATTTTAGATTTTTTATAATCCGATTGTGATAGGATATATGTTTTTTGTGGTTATAATGTTGAATATTGTTTTTTTTTACGTTTTATTGTTATATAGTTCTGAGAATGGTTAAAAGAAATTTTTCAGGATTTGTAATTTTTTTTTCTTAGATTTAGTTGTTAGTTTATGAAGTCTCATTGTAGTCATTTGTTTAAAATGATTAAAGATGTTGTTATTATTGTAGTTATCTAGATAATTTGGAGATGAAAAATCAGAGTAGATTTAGGATCCAACCGTGTTTCTTTCTCATATTTTTCATAATGAGGGGTTAATGTGTATGACTCAGAATTTATCTAAGAAGTATGTACAAGTAATATTGTCTCAGAAATTTTTATTCTTAAATTTTTCAATATTCAAATTAGGAAGGATAGAGTAGTTTCTTTCATTTATGAATATAATATGACAGACTTCACTTGCTAATTGGCTCAAGGTCAATATTGACGGGGTGCAACTAGAAATTTTGTTGGTTTGAATTCAAGTGTTTTATTTTTAGAGAAAGTCAGGATGAATATTGGGATAGTTTCTAAACTTTTTTAAGGGTCCAAACTTCTATTTATGCTATATTTATGAGGGTTATTTATGTTTTATAATATTCTTAGAGGAAGAACTTTCAAAGACTTTGGTTAAAGAAGGTTCTTTTTAATCTGTCATGACTTCTTGGATAAATATAGATTGTTTGGAGTATTAAAGGAAATGACAACAATATTTAATTTTCATTCATAAATAACAATATATGTAGTTTAATGTTTTACCACCATGTATTTATTTATATTTTTTATCATAAATTTAATGTGGTCTCTACGTACTTTACTTTCTTTTATTTTATTTTTTTTTACGTCATGACAAATGATCGATGAGAAAGCCTCAACTGATACCTAATATTACCTTATTCGAAAATTAATCTATAAAACATAATTAAAACATGTTTTTATTTAAACGCTTAATTAGATTTATTTTCCTTTGGCATATTTGATTATTAATGATTAATCTGTTAAATAAAACATCAAAAGATAGCATTTTGTTACCTATCTACTTTTTTTTTTTAATTTTTTTATCATAATTAAAATAACATGTCGGTTTATTTAAAATTAACATATTAAAGATTGAGTTGAAGATAAATATAAGTTACTAAAGTAAAAACTCATATTATTATATGCTAATTTTATGAAAATAAAGGAAAATCCTAAGATGATAAATATAAGGGTAAATGGAGGTTTACCTAAGTCAATTCAAGAAATAGAAACGGAAATTAAAATGTAAAAGACTGAAATGAAAATGACAAGAAAGAAATGTAAACCGAAATTAAAATGCAGTAATAGGAGATTGAAATGCAGTAAACAACAAAATCTCTCCCACACACAAGGAGTAACTCCATTAATAATACCTAATCATCTATTTGTAACTCCATTAAACAGTTTTGCAGAGAACCTAATATCCTTGTTTGCTTTGGTTTTTTGCTGAGTAAATGTGACATGTCCTTACTCATTTTGATCAATTAAAACTGCAACCTCTATATAAGATAATTTAGTCCAAACAATTGCTTTTCATAAAATGAATTTCTAAAGGCAATTCCGCTTGCTTTGGAATTCAGATGTTTTTTTACTATGTTGTAAACCCTTCGATTATTTATGGGATTGACAACCTTCATTCACTTTTAAATCTTAATTCTGTATCAATTAATATATACTAATCATGTTTGTAAATTGGGTTTGCAATTACAATGTTGGATAGTTGGCTTAAGTGTGATGGTTAAAATAAAGTTATTTTATTCGGCTACGAAGGTTACCCTAAACATTCATTTAAATATGTATTTTGATTTTGAGAGTTTGATACAGATTTAATTGGAAAGTGGACTTATAATTTTAAGAATCATATTACACTATGGAATATTAGGACTATGGAATATTAGGAGTTATATAATATAATTAGAGTATAAAATATTGAGTGTCTAAAATTTTAAAAAACTATGAAAAGATGAGAAATATAAGATATATGTTACAAGAGGATAAATTTATTATTTTATTTTATTAGAATATAAAGTCAAATGACTTTATGTGATTCTCTTTTGAAGATAACGTCACCAAATTATTGTCCGAGAATTTTTCCTTTTTAAATGTGAATTTAGATGGGATAAAAACTTAAAGTGAATATTTATTGTAATTGAAATTTGACATGTGAAAATTAAAAGCAAGCATGATTTTACTAGGGATGGCAATTAGGGTCTGGCCCGCAGGCCCGCAGAAAAAACGCGGGGCAAGCCAGGATAGTGAGCTCGCAGGCCCGCGCGGGCTCGGCCCGCAAGCCCGCATAAAATTAAAAAAAAAAACTTGCACTTGTGTATATTAATTACTTCTTTTATGGACTCTTGCATTAACATTTCAAATTCTTGTATAACTAGAAAAGACAAGTATTATGTAATTTTTAATGTGCTAAAATGTAAAGAATACATTGTGTATGTCATAGTATGAATATGATGAAAATGTTGAATTATCAATTTATCATCTAATTCCCCAAAGTCTTTACTTAATTTTGTGAACTTCTTAAAATTTTCCAATTTTTAAACATTGGCCCACTGCCCCGCAGCCCGCGGACCAACGTATATGCGGGGCGGGCCAGAGTATGCGGCCCGCATAAAATGTGCGGGGCAGGACGGGCCGATCCGCGGTGTGCGGGCCTTATGCGGGACGGGCCTAAACGGGACGGGCCGGCCCGCATTGCCACCCCAAGGTTTTACTATGTTTTTTGAATTATTTGACGATTTTGCTGAACTTTATGCTAATTCTCATGTTCATAATTTTAATAATGCTCTTAGTGCAGTTTTCACTGGTTTTAGTGCTGACACTAATATTGTTAAAACTAATAATTTTACATTTTACAAGTGTGATCGGTTATGATTTTTTTTTTTTTTTTACCTATAGGTGAATATCAAGATGAAGAATGATAAAGAATCTAAGTGGTATGTGGTCAAATGTAAAAGTTTGTATTTTGTATTCTTGAGTGGAATGTGTGAAGAACAAGACAAAGAAAAATAAAGTGTAGACAAGTGATTCATAAATTGTACTCTTTTATTTAGAGAACAAAATACACATATAAAAAAAGTCATTGAAAAGGTAGAAACTTTTTTCCTAAAACATCAATGAGAGGAGTTGTCACTCTCGTAACGAGGAACAACATGAACATAATAGCGTCTACTAGCTTGAATACAATATCCATTTGTTAATTCGAGGATTTGAAGCCTATAAGGGGCACGAAATGAAAATTGGAGGAGGAATCAGAAATGGGTTATTACGAAAAGAGGGATCTTGAAGTCTGCGAATTCTCCAAAAATATTTGTACTTTGGAAAGGGAAAGAAATGAGACGAGATGGAGTGTTATCTATGTGGAAGGAGTTTCAATTTTTTAGTACCACATAAGTAAGTAATTTTGTCATGGCTGGATCATTTGTCAAATAGATATGGCTTAATTGAAGTGTTTTAATGAATTTTAGAACATAATTGAAATACAAAGTTAAGTGGAAACTAACTTAAAATTTTCCAAACCAAAATAAGATTAAACGAGTAATTAAACTTTTAGAATATATTTCTTTATTATATCTTTCTCAACCCTAAATTTGAAATTATTTATTAAATAAAATATAGGTGAACTTCCTAAATCTTTTACTATCTATATATAATTACTCAGTCATGCATATTTAAACATTATTAGTTATTACAATAATATTTATACGTGATTTTGTATGTTATTAGTAATTATTGAATTTATTTAAAAAGTTTAATTATCTATTATAAGAAGATATTGAATTATTTATTATAATTAATATATAATGTCTTTTTATATAAATCATCTATTTATTCAATTCATTTTCAAAAAAATTAATAATAATTTAAATTAATATGTAAATTTGATAATATTTTATTTTTTATTATTATAATTGTTTTAATTCAAATATAATATATAAATTTAATCAAATTTTAATATATTATAAAATTTATTTTTATTATTAAATATTAAATTCCACTATAAAATAAAACGGTGCATTGCACAAATATAAATGACATTTTCAAGAATAAAAATAACTTTCATAAATTTTATAAAAGAGTAAATATAATTACATATACCATTGAATAATTTAAAATATTATTTGTATTAAGCATTCAAACTCCATTAATATCTTTTTTGTAAAATGATATTATTCAACTGTTATAATAATTAATATTGTTAATATTTAGAACTTTTCCAATGGCTTGTTATTTTATTTTTCCTACATGATGATTTGATATGCTACCTCATTAGAGAATGAAAATATGCAATAAACACTTGAGAATGTTTGAATATGAAATTAAAATTGATTTGAAATTCTTAAAAAGTTCAATATGCCATTCGTATTTGAAATTACATTAAACAATGAAAATAAAATGCAGAAGATAAATGACAATGATATTTTGATTACGAAATCTTCATAACTTTCTCTTACAACAATATAATGTGTCATTTTTTAAGTAGTTTTGGAATATTGAAAATGAGAAAATAAAAAAAAATAGAAAACCATTTTGAAGATACCACCTAAAGTTGTAAGAGAAAGTTGTCAAAAAAATTATTTTTTGAAGATAAAATATGAAGATAAGAGAACTTTTATCAAAATTGAAACAAGAAGAACTCAATCGCGAAGAGCGAAAAGGTATAAAAGCATGTCCAAACTATTTTATTTATCTTCATATTTTTTTTTTTCACAAGCTGAAAGAAATTTCACCATAAATGTATCTAAATGGTTTAAGCATACTGAAATATTTTATTATTTTTGCAAATATAAATGAAATACTGAAGTTGCATAACAATATTATTGATTGACAAGACAAAAGGATAAAAAATAAAAAACGCAGCACTTGTGAAATCATGGAGGTCTTCTAAATTGAGATGCATTACAGAGCCCCAATTATGGAAAACACTTCAACAAAATAATAAACAAAGAAAATAAGGGGCTTCAAACTGGGTCTTGTTATTCATCTAATTCTTGTTAGGCTTCTGGTCCATTGATATGTTTTTGATGTGTGATATTTTGGGCCAAAACTCTCCAATATAGGGCTCATATTTTTCACATAAGTCAGCACAACCTTTGATCCTTAAATTTTCAAGTGCAGAGAGGTGATGTATATTATCCGGTAGAGATACCAACTTTGAACAATTTCTTATAGTAAGTGTTTTAAGATTAGTCAGAGTTGACAGCCAGTCTGGAAGTGTTTCGATATTGCGACAATTTAAAACAAGCAAGCTCTGTAAAGAGTTGGCAGCTTCCTGAAGCCATCTAGGCAAGGTCACCAGCTGTGATAAACCATTAAAGGCAACCAATTTTAGCTTCAGTTTGGAGCTTTCTTCTTCATTGTGACCATTCCACAGTTCCAAGTCCAAATTGTTGCAGTTGCCAACCAGCAACGTTTCTAATTCAGGAAAATTTTGATCATCCAACCGCAAAGACTTCAGACTCTGACAGTTTGAAACCAACAAAGTCTTAAGAGTAGGGAATTTCACCCCTCCAAAGATGGACTCCACATTATGGCATGATACAACACCTAAGATTTCAAGCGACCTTAATTCGGCGATCTCATTCACAGGGAAAACAGTTTGCTTTGTGCCAATCGAAAATTTCCGGAGACTGATCAGTTTTCTTAATCCTTTGGGCAATGCTTCCAGCTCCATGCATCCGTCAAGCATCAACGCTTGCAAACTTTGGAGCTTGCAAATAGAATCGGGGAGTCTCTTAATGTTGGGATTGTCGCTAATGTCCAGATATCTCAAATGTCTCAACTTGGCAATGTTACGAGGCAAAGTCTTAAATGTTGCACCACATCCAAAACTCGCAAGCGTTTGAACTTCTCCAGACACGTCTTTAGTATAGCTTCACAGTTGGCAGCTGCTACACCATTTGGAAACAGTACCGTTCTCACAGCTGCTGATTTTTGTGGGACTAAATTGCTAAACAAACTACTTTCGGCAAAAGACAGATGCCGAACATTATCAGGAATAATTTGAACATTGGAATTCATATGTAGACACTCATCTTTAGCAACAAATAGGGCAAGATCATGCACCAAATCATGTATTCTGAAACCGTACATAGTGCCAAAGTTATCAAAATCTTGAAGAAAGGATCTTGACAGAAGTTCATACAAATATTGATTGGCCACTTCTTCATGTGTTCTGTTCGTTTTTGGTAGTGCAATGAGTCCAAGTGCCCCCCAAAGCGAAGTTATTGAATTACTAACGAATTGATAATCCTTTGGGTAAAGGGAAAACAATGCAAAACATTGCCTCAAATAGGACGGCATGAGATCATAACTCAATTTAAGGGCAGGTAAAATGTCATCCTTTTTCTGAGGCAAATTCCAAATTTCATTGTCTCTCACGTATTCCCATTCACTGGCTTCACATTTTGAGAATAGTAAACTCCCTAATGTTCTCACTGCCAAAGGAACCCCTCCACATTTTCTCACGATTTCTCTCCCAATGATATCAACTAAGTGAGGATGTTTTTCCTCTTCACCTTCTTTAAATGCCCATTTGACTAACAGAGACAATGAATCCCCTTCCGAAAGACCTCCTAAAATATGAGGGGGAATTGTGCCCATCATGGAAGCAATTGAATTACTTCGTGTAGTCACAAGAATTTTACTTCCTGCTGCACTTACTTGGATTAAATCCCGCAATTCAACCCATTTAACACGGTCTTCGTTCCATACATCGTCCAATACTAGTAAGAACTTTTGACCGGAAAGTTTGTTTTTGAGTTCATTTTGCAGTTGTTCCAGATCCAACATGTTCCAATTCGGTTGGTGAGAAGGAGCATCATCAGATATTGAATCTTTGACAGAATAAATGATTTTGATGATCAGTTGTTTAATGTCAAAGTCATCAGAAACACACACCCACATCTTTAACGGAAAGCACTCCTGAATCCTGCTGTCATTGAACACAAACTTCGCAAGCGTAGTCTTTCCTAAGCCTCCAATCCCCACAATGGGGATAACAGAGAGACTTGTATCATCATCATTAGGATTCTGCTGCATCAAAAGCTCTATGACCTTTTCTTTATCGTCTTTCCTTCCTATCACATTTGAATCACTCACACGGGAGTGTGTCATATCTCTCCGATGAACAACACGTGTGTCAACATCAATTCTTTGAAGCGTAAACTTATTCCTATTATTTGCAACCTTGTCTAGTCTGATGCTGATATCTTTAATTTGTTGAGCCATTTTGTAACGAAAAACAAGTGGATTAGAAGTTGAGAAGAAGTGACTTACCTTGTCTTTGGTACTGCCATGAGCTTTCACCACTGTCTTTCGCAGTGTTTGACACTCAAATTCATCCAAAAGATCTTCGGCATCGGAGAAGACAGTTTTGAGTTGAGTGAGCCATTGGCGGAGCTCATGGTTGTGTTCCTGCTTTTGCTGAGCATCTAACAGCACAGCCTTAACTAAAGAGAGAGTGTTTGTAAGATCTTGAAGATCGTCGTATAAACCGACCACTCGAGAAGCTTCTTCAAAAGCACGAGAAGCAAGCTTTGCTAAGAGTGACTCTGCGATGCTGAAGAGAAATGATTCGGCCATAATTGTCTGAAAATGCAAACGGCAGAGTTGAGAAGGGAAGCCTAAACAGTGTTTCCAAGTCAACTTTGTTGATTGCAGACTGTTTGCCCCAGGAATTCGAGAACCACTCAATAACAGATAATTTTCCTTTTGCATATAATATTAAAAGAAGAAAAAAAGCTGTATTTTTCTTCCACGTGACATCATGACATCTTCCACAATTCGACAGAAAAAAAAACGAAAAAAAAAAATTGTAGCAAAGTTTTTAGACTTAATAAAAACCAAGAAAAGAGTTAAATAATTTTTCTTACCGCATAAGAACATATATAAGTTTTGCAGGAGTTCAACATATACGAATATTTACCGAATTTGACATCATTAAAAGATTTTTATAATATATTTTAAGTTAAAATAATGTAAAAATATTTTTATAGTATTTTTGGATGAAGTTATTTGGAAGGGCTGGTGTCTTGCATATACTCTAATATTTTCTAATAATGGTTGGTCGATTATTGCATAGCGTTTGATATATTCTATTTCATTATCTCGTTTCATGAATCTTGTGATGTAGTTTCATGTAGTTTTTTGTTAGGGTTCATATGGAGGGATATCACTGGGAGATACAATACAAAATGAGTATATGTATTTAACAAGATGTACAATTTCATGCAATATTTACAAAATTTGTTTATTTGTCTTCTATCACTTATTTAAGGTATCATGTCATTATATAATATTTTATAGAAATGATAGAAAGAATCCAATATAAATTGTGAACACTAGTGTAAGTGTTGCGATTAAAATGTTTGTGTTTGAAGCACTGGTGCAAGTGCAAGTGAGCACAATTTAGGAAAAGGTGATGTTTGTATGTTTGATCATATAATTTTTATTGTTAAGCTCAGATGCACTGATTCATCGCATCCTTAAAACGCTTCATATTACTTAGATCATTGATCTAACACAGTGATTTCCAAGTAATAACCAATGGCGAATTATTTTATGGGCACTGAGGGCCATGCCCCCAACTAATTTTTAAATTTGTTTAAATTATATATATATAGATATATATATATATATATATATATATATATATATATTTGAAATTCTTAAAAAAAAATCAAGTTGGTCTTTTAATTTTTTTTTCTCAATTTATCATTTTTTGTTAAATTTATCGGAACGGATCAAAATCTTTTCATCAAAATTAGGATTATGTTAATTACACCTATAAAACAAATCTGTTATGAAATAAAGCGAATAAAAGAAAGAATAATATATAATAGAGCAGAGAATAAACAATAGAGAATAAAGAATGAGATAATAGGGAGCAACTCATCTATGTATTATTGTTGATAGGAAGAGTTCTACTTATAGATACAACATGTAATGCAGTAAGGAAACAAATAAACTTAATTAATACAAATATTTACAAAAAGAGTAATGAATCATATGAGTAAATGTATCAAATCAATGGATAATCATTAATTCATAACACTTCCCCTCAAGTGTCCATTGATAAAAGAATGTGGAATGTGTCTCGTTAAAACCTTACTAAGAAAAATCCTTTGAGATAAAAAACCTAGAGAAGGAAAAAGAGTACAACATTCTGTATTCTTTAATACAATATTGTTCATCACATATTATATTTCTTCCCCTCATGTAAACTTACATAGTTAAGGTGACGAAGTCCGAACTTGTGAATCATTTGCTCAAAAGTTCTTCTTGGCAAAGACTTTATAAACAAATCTACTTGATTTTCGCATGAATGAATATTTTGGATCTTTACATCATCCTTTCAGTTGAACAATGCACTGGTTGTTGATTTCATTCTTCTCATCTAATGCTAAAAATTATGCATGATTTTGATGATGTTGCTTTTATGCTCTCTTTCACATATTGTCATAAAATCATTGTGCTATCACATGTGAATAAGTATCTTGTTTGTGATCAATCATTGTGACATTGAGAGAATATAATAAAGAACATGCATCTGCATAATCCATTAGATCCAATTTTGAATCATTTGAATAAAATAATTCCATATTTGTAGTACCCTTAAGGTAAGAGAGTATATATTTTACTCTAATCCATTGTCTTCTTGTAGGTGAAGAACTATATCTTGCTTAACAAATTTACAACAAATGCAATATCACGTCAAGTATAATTAGCAAGATACATCAGTGTTCTTATAACACTAAGATATGGTACTTCTGGACCAATAAGATCTTCATAATTTCTTGAGGTCTAAGAAGAACATTTATCAACATCTAACGACCTCACAACTATTAGAGTGCATAATGAACGTGACTTGTCCATTTAGAACATTTTACACACCTTAAATATATAAGGCTCTTAATGTATAAAAAAAACCTTTATTTAAATACTCAATTTCTAATTTTAAAGAAGACTTTTGCCCTTCAAAGATCCTTCATCTAAAATTATTTCTTTGAACGATCAATTTTATTGAATAACCCTCTTTAGAATTTGTCTTGTTTGGGCAAATAAAATCCTTCAAGGATTTTCATATAAATATGATTCTCAAAATAATCGTACGAATAGGTTGTAACATCATCCATTAGATGTAAATGCAAACCTTGTTGTGCAACTAGGCTAATCAAATATTGCAATGTTGTTGCATCTAATACTAGTGAATATGTTTTTTCACAAATCAATACAAGGTTTTGTACAACCTTGAGCAACCAATTGTGCTTTGTATTTAACAATTTCATCATTCTTAATTTGATTTTGCACAAAAATTCATATGTACCCAATGGGTTTCACAACTTCAGGTGTGCGAACTATACGTCCAAAAACCTTTTGTTTAGCAAACAAATATAATTATGTTTCTTTACATAATTTCATTTTGGCCAATCTTTTCTTTGCTGACAATCTTCAATGATCATTGCTTATTGATCTTCATTGTCATTCATAAAATTCATCGCTATATTATAAGTAAAAGTTTCGTCAATGTTAACTTTATTTTGGTTTCGCATTATATGATTCATGACATAATTTATTGAGATCTCATCATTTTGAACAATTTCAGCTACCTGTGGTTCTTCTAGAACCAAATCATTAATTATGTCAAATGAATCTTTTGAGATTTTCACCTTTTCGAGTAGGTCATCTTACATTTTAGCTCCCTTTCTCATTCAAGAGTTTTTATCTTTGGAACTAATAGGCCTACCACGCTTCAAGCGTGTGTTTGGAACTAACAAGCCTACCATGATTCAGGCATGTTATGAAATAATATCAAATATACTCGGAACATTAGCAGTTGGTATATATGATTTGATTATCCTTTCTATCAATAAGAATATTTGGTAATTGATAGACTAATTTTGTAAATGAATTATCCTTTAAACTTCTAGTTCACATTCTTTTGTACGAGGATCAAAATAAGATAATGATAATTCATTCCAACCAATATTCTTTTCCAATTGTTTTCTTTCTCCCCCTAATGTTGGAAAAACTTATTCATCAAAGTGACAGTCGAAAAGTCAAATTGTAAATAAGTCGTTTGTTGGTAATTCAAGATATTTTATTATTAAGGGAGGATCATACCCAACATATATTCTCAATCATCTCTAAGGACCCATCATAGTCCTTTTTGGTGGGGAAATTGAAACATATACACCACACTTAAAAATTCTTACATGAGAATATTAGGTCACTGACCAAAAACCAGTTGTATAATAGAGTATTTATGATAACTTATTGGCTTGATGCGAATCAATAATGCAACATGCAAAATTGCATATTTCCAAATAGCCATTAGAAGATTAGCTCTCATAAGTAATGGTCTTGCAACCAATTTTAGACGTTCTAGTAATGATTCTACAAGTCTATTTTGAGTATGAACATGTATTGGACCACAAATATCACCCTTAATTCGTTCTGAAAATGAGATTAACTCATTTCTAATTTTTCTGGTGATGGTCTTATTATCAACTTCTATGAACGTATAGTACGAGAGAACTCATTGGTCTAAAGAAGCTTCTTGACTCTTAAGTGGGTGTCCACATGAGTTTTTTCAACCTTCTTTTTTTGTTTCACATCACAATAGATCTAGGATGACTCAACTGATCATACAAAAGAAAAAGAATTTGTTTTGATTCGTAAACTTCTAGTTTACTACGACATACATTTTAATTGTACTAATATATGTGTAGTACAAATTATAAGAGAACATAGATAATTTCTCCAAAACACATTTTTTCAACTAAATCGTAGAGATATAAAGATATTTCATATCTTTTTAATTGTTTGTCTCAATATGATATCCATTTAGACAAATATCATTAAAACTTAATAAGTTTCTATTCAATTTCTTGGTAGAAATATAATACTTCTTCCAGAGCCTTCAAATATATTGGTAGTACTATAAATAATACTAACATTGATATCTCACATTATCAAACAAGAGAAAAATTTATTACTCTTGAGAATTGTATAAGTTGTTGCACTATCAATAGGACACACATCCTCATCATTAGTACTAGTGCCAACATTTGTTCTTCATATAAACGTAAATATCAATATGAGGTTTTTTTAACACTCTCATAACCAATGAGGTGGTCAAAGCTTCCATTTGGTTTAGCAAAGAAAATAATAATATCAAGATGGGTAGCATCCATATGGCCATAATCAGAATCACCATCTTCATAAGTAAGGTGTGGTTCTATGTTCTTCTCATTATTTGTAAGATGCTTTAGTGTACGAAAGTACAACTCAAATGACCTTTACCATCGTAATAATAATATATTTTTTTTTATCTTATTTGTCAATATTTTCACATTTTTCTTTTCCCTTTTTTCACATTATTGTGCCACTTCTGGTGACAAAATGTGTCTTTAAAATTTCTTTTATAACCATGTCCATAGTGATAATATCACGATCATGAAAATATAAATCAGATGTTGTTGTATTCACTTCTGGGAATGGAGCAGAACCAATTGGACAGGTTTCATGATTTTCTATTGAAAGCTCATTGCTTTGTTCAGCCATACAAAGACATGAAATAAATTATAAATTCATAATATTTATTGTTGCATTCACTTCTGGGAATGGGGCAGATTAGGCGAATCTCATGATTTTTCATCAAAAGCTTTATTGCTTTGTCCAATCATACATAGGCATAAAATAAATTCATAATATTTGTGAAATCTCTTTTCACAATATTTTTTTTGCATGAGCAAATTAGTTGCTTAGATGCTTTATATCTTTCTTTAATGGTATCCCAAGATCCATTGCATCTAAATGTATTTCAACATTTAAAATTAAATATAAGGAATTCTTTCTTGTAATATCAAGATGACAAATTCAAAATTTGTAAGATTTGACCTGTTTAAAATTAGTAATAATCACAAAAAAAAAAATCATCGTCATAATAAGTAAAAATAATAAGACGGAGATGAGAATTGATAAAGTCAAAGAATTATTATCACAAGAAGAAGAATATAAGGTAAAATTGTAAATAGAGAAAGGATTAGGAAAAGCCTAGATTGAGACACGTAAAGCATATCATTAGAGAGAAAAAACTTTCACTAGTCCTCACAGTCCTCAACAGTTGCTTGGAGCATTGTGCTGATAATGTGTTATGAAATAAAGCGAATAATAGGGAGAATAATAGATAATAGAGAAGAGAAGAAACAATAGAGAATAGAGAATAAAATAATAGGGAGCAACTCATCTGTGTATTATTATTGATAGGAAGAGTCCTACTTATATATACAACATGTAAAATCCATAAAGGAAACAAATCAACTTAGTTAATACAAATATTTACATAAAGAGTAATGAATCATATGAGTATCAATCATATGAGTAAATGTATCAAATCAATGGACAATCATTAATTCATAACAAAATCATCCTTATTAACAACTTCAATTCCAATGAATGAAAAATCATTGATCTGTTAAAAAAATTTAACGAGAAGATCAAATTGCATTAGTATTTTTAAAAATCGAACCAAATTTAGATTGTTACTTATGATGGAGCATTGCGAATGTGCTCATAAAAAACTTCAAGATGATTTGCTCAATTTTTTAGTGGCTCTTAGCATAAAAACCAAAACATCAAAGTGAGTTAAGCATAGTTGAGGTTGAATTCTAAAAGGATTTATCAAGATAAAGCAAATACTACTTAAGTGATATAACGGGTAATGATCCACCAACTTGCTAGTTCTTTTAATGAGGGACAAACGAGAGAATTTGTCCTAGAAGCGAAAGAGCTACTGAAAATGCGTGAAACTATCACAAAGATTTATGTACAAAGAATAGGTAAACCTTTATGGGTTATATCAGATGACTCAGATCCTAAAATTTCCAATTACTACTAATTCAAGCAACAACATAGAAATCAAGAATCACACTCAATTTAAACACAAAAACAGTCAATGAAAAATCACATCAATTTAGAACACCAAAAATCTAAGGAGAATTTCACAAATTAGAGATTACTCAGTTCAACACAAACTTAAAGTTAGTTTCTCTTGTTATCCAGCTTAAAGATCTCTAAAAACGTCAAACATCACTAACTCCACAGGATATGATCACTGGTCAATAGAGACTTATATAGATGATTAAAAGGACACATGCAAGTGGAAGATGACTCACATGCAATAGAAATTAGAAATAGACCAAAAAGAGGGCAGAAACTCAACTTATACGAACAAAGAAATTTATCGGTCCAACTTGAAGAGTTCGCCGAGAGGATTAATCCTACGATCTCGTTTCTCCATTCAGACGACCAGAGAGACATAACTCCTAGAGAGAAGTCAGAGAATTCTAAAAAAGTGATTTCTAGAGAGATTGTGTGTTTTTAAATAATGAAACTCATTTATAACAATCTTATTTATATTAAAATCTTTTAATATTAAAATAATCGAGTCTCATTATGTTTAAACCATTATTACTTTAAAAACGTCATTTTTTAGGGTCTTACATTTAAAAAATATATATTTTTATATCATTAAAATATACTTATATATTTATATATTTTAAAACTATGTTTTATAATTTCAAACGTTTTGTAATACTGCAGATGAATCATATTTTCTTTGTAATGCTGATTAAAGTTGACCCTAAAGTTGGGTAGAGTGAACAATATGGTTGAAAAATAACTTAAGCAATACTAAAAAAATATATTTTTCAAATATTATATTTTTCTTACATACTTAATTAGCTTTACATATATTTGCACATATATGTTTGTATTTTAAATGTATGTATTATTTTTGTTACAAGTTGATTTTACTATCTTATAATTTTAAAATATTATTATTTTATATCATCTTATAATTTTATAATTATAGAATTTTAAAATTGTAAAATTTTATAATAATATATAGCGACAATTCACCAGAAGTGATAGAATAAAATAATAATGTCAATCCAATCTATAAAAGAATAAAATAGGAAGAAATAATTAAAAAATATATTGAATACTCGATATACCATAAAATTTATTAAATACATACTTTAAACTAAAGCTTAATTTTGTTTTACTGAAGCAAAAGTATCTTACATTTTAAACAAACAATTTTTGTAAGTAGGTAATAGTAAGATCTAATAGAATTTCATGAATTATAGTTAATAGAAATTATTTATTATTTTATATTAATTATAATATTTTAAAATTGGGTTAAGTATGTTTTTACTATCTTACATGTGAAATTGAGATTTGTCTCTTTCTCAAAGTTTGAAGGAAATTTTGTTAGGATTTACGGTTTTTTTTTTCTTTAGATTTAATTGTTCGGTCTATGAAGTCTCATTGTAGTCATTTACCTAAAGTGATTAAAGTCGTTATCATTATTGTAGTTATCTAGATGATTTGGAGGATGAAAAATCATACTAGATTTATGTTCCAATTATGTTTCCTTCTCCTATTATTCAAATTGAGAAGTTAATGCTTATGGCTCATAATTTATCTAAGAAGCATATGAGCAATATTATCTATGATTTTCTGTTGTTGAATTTTTTTAATATTCAAATTAGGAAGGATAGGGTGGTTTTATTTATGGATGTAATATGACAAGGTTTACTCAGTCATGGGCTCGAGGTGAATATTGATGGTGCAACTAGGAGTGACCTTGGTTTCATGTGTTTTATTTTTAAAGGAAGTCATGGTGCATATGTGGGTAGTTTTAAGCTTTTTTAGGGATGTAAACTTCTATTTATACTGAATTTATAGGAGTCATTTATGCTTTGGAGCATACTTTGAGAGAGGGCTTTCATGAACTTTGGTTAGAGAGAGTGATTCTTCTTTAGTCTGACATGATTTTTTTGGATAAATGAGTTGTTCTTTGGAATCCTAGAGGGAGATGATCTTTAGGTTGTCATGGTTTTTTTAGATCAAAGAGTGGTCTCTTGGAGTCTTGGAGAGAATGGCACCAATAGTTAACTTTAATTCATAGAAAACAATATAAGTAGTTAGTATTTTAACTCTGTATTTATTTATATTTTTTTCATTAATTTGGTGTGGTTTCCGCATGTTTGATCAACTTCAAAGTATCAACAGAGATGTCAGTAATATCTAATATAATCTTATTTGAAAAATAGTCTACAAAACATGTAAAACATAATTAAAACATGTTTTACATAAACACTTAATCAGATTTTTTTCCTTTCGGATATTTGATTATTAATGATTAATCTATTAAATAAACATCAAAAGATAGCATTTTGTTATCTATCTACATTTTTAGTTTTTTTATCATAAATAACATGTGGGTTTATTTAAAATTAACATATTAAAAATTGAGTTGAGGATAAACATAAGTTACTAAAGTAAAATCTCATATTATTATATGTAAATTTTATGAAAATAAAGAAAAATCCTCAGATAATATAAGGATAAAGGGAGGTTTACCCAAATCATTTCAAGAAATACAAAAATGTTAAGTCCATTAGATGATTTCTTTCTTAATAGATTAAGAGTTGGTGAAATTAAAATGTAAAGACTGAAATGAAAATGACAAGAAAGAGATGTAAACCGAAATTAAAATGCAGTAATAGGAAATTGAAATGCAGAATTAGAAGAAACAATTAAAGGTTTTATATGTTAAAAAATAAACAACTAAAAAATCAAATCGAAAATGGAACACAACAAAAATAAGGATATTGCTGGTTAAGGATAATTAATATGCACTGAATTTTATGAAAATTTATAATTAATTGTGATATTAAATGAAATCAGGTCTAATAATTATTAATGCAATTTTATTTTATTTAAACGACAAAATTGTCCATCATTATTTAAACGACAAAATCTGGCCTTTAGATGTATTGTCTGATCATTGTATCCTTCCTTCCATGGTTTATTTACCACATCATATTTTTGGATGCGTTATATATGTTCACTTACACCCACATCAACCTGAAGAATGAGCTTTAAAATGTGTTTCTGTTGGGTATGGATCAACTCAAAAAGGTTATCGTGCTTACCATCCACCATCAAAGAAATTTTATATCTATATAGATGTGACATTTAATGAGCATTGTTTTTTATTTATTTTGATTATACGCTTCAAAGCGGCAATGAAAGTGAAGTGCATAATCATGATGTTAGTATGTTTGATATCCCAAATATAAAATTATGCTGTAAAGATAAATTATCGTGTGAGGATCATTTTGTAGGAAGTGAGCCAATCCTAAATATGGAAACTTTTCCTTTGGATAATACAATGTCTTCTGATCCTAACCAATTGGTTCAATCTTCTCCACAGGTTCGACTTGAGTCTTTAGAGGTACCTTCTGATCCTATCTTTGATAATACTAATGTAGTTGAAACTAATCATGAAATTTTTTCTCTTGATCCTACCCTTGATAATACTAATTTAGACCACTAACATCATGAAATTGATCCTTGTTTGCATGAGACCACTAACACACCAAACATTGAGTCTACTATTGTCTAATATAATCTTCCACCCCGTTCTAATCATGGTCAACCTCCAGCTAAATATGAACCAGATCTCCAAGCCAAAGTTAAATATCCCATTAGTAAATATGTGTCATCTCACAATTTATCCCAGTCATTTGCATCATTTGTATCTTAATTATCTTCAATTTTTATTCCTAGTAATATATAGGAAGCTTTGGCAGATTCTAGATGGACCAAAGCAATGGTTGATGAAACGACAACTTTAGAAAAAAAAATAACACTTGGGATCTTGTGTCTTTACCAAGAGGGAAGAAAATTGTGAGCTACAAATGGGTATATACAATTAAGCATAGAGCTGATGGAACTATTGAGAGGTATAAAGCAGAACTTGTGGCTAAAGGTTACACTCAGTCTTATAGTGTAGATTACCAAGAGACGTTCGCACCGATAGCCAAGCTCAATACTGTGAGAATACTTCTGTCACTAGCAGAAAATCAAGATTGGCCTCTTTTATAATTTGATGTGAAAAATGCTTTTCTACATGGAAAAATTTTAGAAGAAATTTATGTGGATTCTCCATCAGGCATGACAGATTCAATTGGAATGAAGGTTTGCAAATTAAAGAAGGTTCTATATGGATTAAAACAATCCCCAAGAGCATGGTTTGGAAGGTTTACCAAGTCTATGAAGGCTTTTGGCTATAGAGCTAGTAACTCTGATCACACCTTATTTTTGAATAGAGGAAAGGGAAGAATTACAACTTTGATTATATACGTAGATGACATGATTGTTACAGGAAATGACCAAGATGAGATTTCTAGTTTACAACAATACCTTGCATCTGAATTTGAGATGAAACAACTTGGAAATCTCAAATATTTTGTGAATATTGAAGTAGCTAGATCAAAAGTATCTTAATAAAACTTCATCTGAATTTATAGAAACTTATTAAAACTTAAGCTTAATTTTATTCTACCGTAGCAAAAGTATCT
>Ga0214542_1002535_pt1 | contig 37690 bp, 25 predicted proteins | sample CNSS1metaG_FD_160096 | JGI IMG/M metagenome (GOLD analysis project Ga0214542, IMG submission 160096) | Root nodule microbial communities from cowpea collected in UCLA plant growth center, Los Angeles, California, USA - CNSS1 | ecosystem: Host-associated > Plants > Roots > Nodule | place: USA...
CAACACATCCATCCCAAATGAATTCCATCTTTTAAATTCATACTACCTGGCCACAACCAGGTTATTCGTATTCTACATCTTCTAGTGAATACTTCAAGATGACTTGCTGCCATACCTATCGGCCACAACTGATAGAGCACGTGTAGAAACCATTGCTACAGATCATACACCGTAACGCCAGGTGGAGTTCCCAAATGCGAACATAGTTCGTAACGTCCCAAGACTACCAAACTCATCAGCAACCTACTGAGAAGGGCAATCTATCTGGACCCATCCGTACTGGCCACAACCAGCACACTCACACCGGCAACACTCGCCAACCCGAGCCACAACTCAAGCGTTCCTCGTGTTCATCCGCCATCCCGAGCCACAACTCAAGGAATACCACGTGCTTAACCCCTATCCCGAGCCACAACTCAAAGGATACGTTTCGAGCCACAACTCAAGGAACACCAGCAATCCCACCTTTGAAGCATCACCAAAAGCCTCGTAGATCACGCCTACAGAATCAACAGCATCAATACTGCTGTAGTAAAATCACCTGGCGGGGGACACGTACCGCCAGGCACTGCCCGCTTCCAAACCGCCTTGAAGGTATGATGAGTCGAACCTTGGCTCACATTCAATAATTAAATTTTTGGAATTTAATATTATTTTTGCGCCTAAAATTTATATTTAGTTGCATACTATATTATGGGATATTCTTGAGTTTAATAATGCAACTGTAACTTAATTTAGGTCCCAAAGATTGTAATTAGTGAATATTTTAAGTCATAAAATGAGTCTCAAAATAAGAATTATGGAGAAAAATAGTTCTGGTACTAAATGCACCCCCAATTCTCATGTTTACACCCCCTTTTTCCAATTTAATTATCTATTTCTAAAAAAGGACATTTCTAGAGCTAATTGCATCCCATGTTTTCAGGTTTACACCCCCTTCTGCAATTGGACTTCCTATTTCTTTTCTGCACCCCTTCTTTTTAGTAACTTACACCCCTAATATCACTTAAACTCTAGTCCACCAGATTATGCCACGTGGCAATCCTCCACTTACTAAATTAACCAATTAAAACTTTCCACGTCCTCAATCCCCCACTCACTAAAATAACCACTCATAGATTGCCACATCATCAATCCTCCACTAACTCAAATCACCAATCAAAACATGCCACTTCATCACTCTCTCTCTCCTTCACACAACGAAAACCCTAACCTTAATTTCCTTCTTCTCTCTCTTCCGCACCAACCCACTCCGTAGCCACCACGATCACGTCCGGCCACCACTACACATGTCAGAAAGCAGCCGCCTATCGCGCCCTCGTCAGAAACCTCGTCACTGTTGCTACACCAGTGGTTCGCGATAACTGCATCGTCTTCTCCGTGCCTCCCGAGCCACCACCGCGTCTCCTCCATCGCGCCACTATGAACCAGTCACCGCGTCTCCTCCATCATCACAAAGCTACCACCGACGCACTCACACCGGAACCGCAACCCCCATTTTTGCATCATGTCAGAAACACCATTATTGCGACACTAGCGAGACCTGCAACAGCCAACGCGAGCGTTCTCACGCCCCCATCCTCTCCCCTTGAAGCCACCATGCGCGACGTTGTCAGCCATGGAAGCCACACGAAGGTCGTTTGCATGAACCAGCAAGGTCATCTTCTTCCTCGCTGCAACAAGCTCCGTCCTCCACCCGAAGCCATCATGAGTTTGCACCTGCAACAGTAGCAGTGCTTCACCAACACAAATCTCTCCTCCCTCTCACACTGCCATCATGCATACGAAGGGATGAAGCCATTCACGCATCTGCGCGCAAGTTCTAATCGTCACAAATCTACACTTGTTCGAACAAGACTGAACACCACTACACTGTCACCGTGCGCCTCGTCGAAAATGCATTCAAAGTTGTAAGACCCGTGAAATTAATTAATTAAACAATTAATTAATTAATAAATGTGAGTAAAACGAGCCTTTATGGCATTAATTGTTGGTTGGTGTGACGTGAAAAAGTGCTAGCTCATGTGGTTGAAAGTACTTTGATTATGTGTGAGGACTGTGGTTCGAGTCCTATGTATGTCAATTATGAGTTGTTATTTTATTATTAATTTTTAATAATATGTATGAGTATGGGATTGATGATGTAAACTGCTTTTGGTTGGAGGGTATCACCAAGTGTGAGTTGGCATAGTAGTTGTGCTATGGCCTTATGAGTGGAAGGTCACGGGTTCAAACCTTGGTTATTAGTTGTGATATGAATGTGAAGGGACAAAGAAAACCTAGCAGAAGGGTAAACATTAGGTGCTGAAAAATCATCCAACTAAGGGGCTTGAATAACCATTAAGCCCACACTTAAGCAAAACTTGTTTTTTTTTTTTTTGCATTAACCCACCTTGAGGCAATTATAAAAGGCAAAATTGAAGTGAAAATAGGGTTTCTGCATTTGGTTATTTTGCCTATAGTGAGGAGAGCGAAATTTGAGAGTGAGAGACTGAATTGAGAGTGCGAGGACTGAGTGAGAGAGAGAGAAAGAGGTGGAAGCAAAGAATTTGGTACACCAAGGAATCCCTAGTCTCTTCGCAAATTCAATCAAGAATTCAGGTTAGGGGGGTTGTCCTTATGCGATTAAGTTGCTTCACATGTGTTATGGTTTTTGGGTCTGTGTTGTTCAATATATTACTGGTTGGCACGAAATTCGTGTATGCTGTTGGGAATTGGATGTGTAATTGATTGATGTTGTGCCAATAATTTTGTAAAGCATGATATTATTGGTAATGAGGGTTTTTGGTAATGAATGGAGGTGGATATTTAGGTTTTGTATTTTGTGTGGATTGAATGAGTATAAAACATGCTTCTGGATTTGATGTGCCATTTCATTGTATCGATCGTGTTTTAGAAGTGTCTTGGTATTGGTTTTGGTGAATTGAGAGCGTGTACAGAGGCAAAACCCTGCAAGTCTCGCCCAAGCGAGTCCATCTCGCCTAAGAGAGAATTGCAGAGCTACGCTTCTGGTTTAGAGGTCTTGTAGCTCGTCTAGGCGAGTTGTTTTAGTGTTGAGCGAGTGATACCCTCGCTTAGGCCTAAGCGAGAAGGCGATGAGATCAGGTATGTTGAGCACGATTTTCTGCCCAGGCGAGGGAGTTTGGAGGTTTGAGCGAACTAGGGTCTCGCTCAGGCGAGAAGGTCTCGCCTAAGCGAGATATCAGGATCAGTTGTGATGTTTTGTTGAAACCTCGTCTAGGCGAGGTCTGTGTGTTGTTTTGGGCGAAGGTGTGACTCGTCCAGGCAAGAGGATCTCGCCTAAGCGAGATAACGTGGTGTGGTCATTGTTTTAAGCTCGCTCAGGCGAGGTGGGTTAGCCTAGGCGAGGCTGAGGGCTTAGCTCGGGCGAGAAGTCCCTAGCTTAAGCGAGTTTATGCGAATTACTATGTTTCTACATGCTTGTGAGTGTGTTTTGGCTGTTTATATGAAGGTTAGGTTGTATATGAATGTGGTGTGGTGTTTGGGCTTGAAGGACTAAGTCCAATAGGGGTCTGGGATGTGCTTAGTGGTTGGACACATGATGGGCAAGGAACTAGTTGAGTTCCCGTCGGCTACTAATGGGCGAGGAGTCCTTAGTATGGTGATTGCATGTGTCGGGCGCACGATGGGCAAGGAACTGTTATGTTCCCGTCGGCTACTATTGGGCGAGGAGTCCATAGTATGGTGATTGCGTGCATGCCAAGGTCCAAGTTATGAGACTTAGATGTTTTTACTACAAGCGATGAGTCTGTAGGGCAAGACTATGAGCGGGATAGGCTCATAGGGTTGGACCACGAATGAGTTAGTTTCGTGGAAGCACAGTGAAGTCCCAAGATCTAGTTCATGCATATGACTCATGAAGGACTATGAGGTCATGGTTGGGTGTTTTGAAAAGTATGAGAATTGTAGTAATGCTATTTTTGGGTTGGGAAAACATGTTTATTTCTTATATCTGTTTATATTTTTATTGTGCATAGCTCACCCTTTCTGTGTGTGTGTGGCGATGATCGGATAACTTGTTATCCGGGAGCAGATGACGTGACAGGTGGGCCAGGAGATGCTTAGACCGGAGCGAAGGCTAGCAGTGGATGTTTTTGTATATACATATATTCTATGTTTTATCATTTTAGCTTTGAGAATATCATGTAAATCTGGCGGGAGCCATTGACTTTTATTTCAGTTTTATGAAATTATGGACTCCTGGTTTTATAGCTTATTACATATTAAAGTTTTAAATTTCCCTTGTTTTGGGAAATAGTTTTATTCAATGCGGTATTTATTGTATTTCGAATTTTATTTATTTAATATCAGTAATATTCCTTAGGGATGTTACAAAAGTCATCGCGAATCATCTACGGTAGTCTGATCTGTCCTCCTCGCAGCGGCCATCAACCATGGAAGAAACATACATGGGAAACTCTAATTCTGGAGAGAGAAAGTGTACCGCCACATGTCCGCTTCTCAATGGGCGGCCGTATGAGTCAAACTGGTCAACCAGCCAACTCTGGCAAGGCTTGGTCATAGTTGGTTAAACAGACTATCTTTACACTATTTTTGGCAGGTGGTTCCTTTGCAGGAACCCTAAATGGCCTAGCACGGAAAAGATAGTATGGCAGCAGTTCACCACCAACCAGACTAATTCTGAAAAATTTTCCAGTATCACAAACTTTAAAAAATAGAATATACAATTCATACATAATCATACCATACTTAGCATGTCAATCAGACTTAAAATAGTCAACACATGAAATTACCCTATTTAGCATGCCAATCACATTTAGAATAAGTTTAACATGTAAGGTACTCCAATTATCATACCAATCAAAATTAAACATAAACTTAATTCGTAAAGCTCCCCTAACCTGGTTTTCCTTTGCTTAAAGCTTTGACAATTGAAAAGTTCTCCCCACTCTCTAATTTTCGTGCTTTGTTCTCTCACCTCAATAACAGCCTTGCAAAACCTTTCTCCCAGCCTAAATTTTACCTTTTTAATAGTGCCTTAATGTGAGTTAATGACATAAAACGAAAATCCAATTAAATTATGGTTAATATCCTTTAATTGGTTGTCTTATGATGGTTTTCTAGCCCTCCTTGGCTGCTAGGGTTTTCCTCTACCCTTTCATATTCAATCCAAAACCAAAAATAGCTAAAATAAAGGTTTAATTTAGGTTCTCCAAGGTTTGAACCCACAACCATACAAATGCCAAGTCAATGTCAAACCATCATGTCAATTCATGTTTCTTGCTCACTAATACAATTCAAGCATTATATCATAAGAAACGTGATCAATCATATTATTAAAACAATAGTAATTAAATAACACATAATAATTGGCATATACAAACTTGAACCCAAGTCTCACACAATTAAAGTACTCTCAACCACCTGAGCTAGTACTTTTTCACATCATATTAATCAGAATTTAATGTCATAAATGCTCTTCTTAACCGCATTTATTAAATATTTATTTATTTAATTAATTAAATTCTACGGGTCTTACACATTTAATGGGTCAAAACCCTTATTCATTGATAGGATGTATAGCATTGATGTAGGACCCTACTTGTTAAAGGTGCAAATTATTTTTGCATGGTAATAGAGTGCTAGGGTGCTTTCTAGTTTTGTTTCATTGGTTCAACGTCGCAGCTTTGTTATTTTTTTACCACATATAAATTTACTTTTCTCCTTCTTAAAAGTCATTTAGGTGCATATCACATAAGAGCATTGCTATATATTTTGGTTTCTTTTCTTAAACAAATCTTACCACATATGATTTTGGCTTTATGCTTCTTTACATGAATTCCTTTTCTCTTTCCTTAGTTATTGTCTCTTCTTTTGGTTCATAGTCACATTAGTTTACGTGCAATACTTTTCTTCCTTTGTATATTATTTTAATTTCACATTAAGGGTGGGGTAGAGAGGTTGTTGGGGTTTCTCCTTCTATTTTTGGTTGGAAGAAAAGTCACACAACATATAATGATTTTTTTCCTTCTTTCAGCACTTGGTGCAATGTAAAAGTATTAGGGTGTAGTACTTGCTTATTTGTGATGGGACATCCATACGTTATGAGCTTCTAGGAGTAATTTCACATGCCTTTTATTCAATACTTTGTGTTCATGTTTGGGTACAAACCCAACATAAATAGAAGATTCATCTAGCTTGACTTGTTAGCCAAACTTTAGTTGTGAGCGTTGCAACATGTTGCTTCTCTTTAATTCATACACGCAAGGTCCATGGGTTTCCTCTTTTAGCTATCTCTCGGTGTTTGGTTCATTGGTGTTTGATAGGACGTTTGGCATTTAACGTGGATGTTCTTTACTTTGGCTTTTTGTAGTAAATGTTTTGATGCATGATAGTATTAAATAATACCATTGTATTATTTGATTATCTTTACTTACACATGTGACATATGAATTTGGTTTTTGTTATAGAACTTTATTTTTCAAGCATGATGTGGTGGTGTGTATTTTGTTGGCAATTTGTAATTCTCATGTGTTGCATATTGGGAGTGTTTTGCCTTGCTTGAAGAATCTTGGTGGAATTAAATGTTGTGTGAGGTTTTCCGTACCTAGAGACCCAGTTATGACTTTTTCGCCTGTGTGAAGCAGTGGAAAGGGATCCTTTTTGCCTGTGTGAAGCAGTGGTAGAAGATTGATCTGAGTGTTGTACTCTCTCGCCTGTGCAAAGCAGTGGGGAGAGGAAAGATGTTTCGCCTTATTTCGGCTCGTTACGAGTATAGTGTCCGGTGTACGATGCATCGACGTTTTCACTCATAATTCCTTGAGAAATAAGGGAGACAGTCTGGCTGCGACAGCAGTACACATCGAACCGTCTATTTCTAGGAAACTAGATGTTGTTGTGGGGTAAAAGGCCATAGAAAACCAAAGCTTGATTGTGATTAATATGTTTAAGGATTTTAGATGAATGTGAACAGTCTATTGGTTCGACATGGTTGTTTGGATGTTGGAGGTTGTGTGTTCAAAATAAAGTTTGATTATGATCATAATGCTTATGTGTTACTTGAATGAGATGTTGAGTATTAATTGCCATGTTTTATTTACGAATTTCTTTCATATATCATTGTTTATGGTTAGCTTACCCCTATTTGTTTGTTTATGTGTTTGTTGTGTGTGATGATCGTATAAAGTGTGTGTTATACAGGAGCAGATGATAATGCAGATGATTTTGGCATGGAGTAGATCGATGAGAGGCTAGGGTGAACTCGGAAGTTTTTATAATTTATTTAGTTGTTTTAAATCAGATACTAGAAACTATGTAATTTTCTTTTGTTCGCAATTGTTATTGGAATTTTTTTGACAAATTGACATTTTGAACTATGTAATTTAAATCAAATTAAAAGTTTTTTTATTAGTACACTTTCAATGATAATCCTTTTCTGCTTAACACGGTAATTTTCTAACTTTTCATGACATACCAAAATTGGAGTGTTACATGTAACATTAAAAAGGACTATATTGCTGGCATGGTAAAGTTGATTCATGTCTAGTATACTTTTTTGTAAGTATTTTACTTGTAAAACTTTATGTAACGTAATATGTCTTCAAATTTGGTTTTGTTACTAGTCCACATGATAAAGTAAAATATTTTTTTTCTTGAATTGATTGAACAAACAAAAGCACGTACTAATATATAACTTGTGTATGAAGTTAAGGCAATGTAAACATGAATTGAAATGTAAAATAAGGGTGGGTAAGTGATAAGTGTCTAGAATACCTTAATTTCCACATAAATTTGACACTTATAATGCATTAATTGATTATATTCTGTAAGTAAATAACCCCTTTTAGCTCAAGTAACATAATGAGGTATGAAGAATTAGAATTTTCATTGATAATTATTTAAGAAAAGTTTGGATTTTTGTTCTTAACCACAATAATGTTGTCGTTCCCACTTGTAAAAAGTGGAAAGTGGTTATAAAAAATTAAACTAGGAAAAATATTTAGCATATTCGAACTGACAATGTTTAGAGTTTTGTGAAGGTCAATTTAAAGATAGCTTAAGAAAAACGATTTTGTAGAAGATATGAATAGAACTATTTTAAAGAGAGCTCGTTGCATGCCTTCTAATGTTGGGTTGTCAAAAGAATTCTAGCTAAAGCAATCTATATGGATTCTTTGTCGGTGCATAGTAGATTGTTGATATGGGTGAGAAAATGGAGTCTCTTAACAAGAACCAAACTTGGTAACTAGTGAAACCTCCAAAATGTTGGTTGTAAATAGTAGGGGTGGGCATGGATTGGATTTTTAATGATCCAATCCACATCTATTTTAGATCCAAATAATTGGATTAGATTTTTGACCCAAATACATAATTTTAGCAAAAGTAGTTTGGATTTTTTTAAAATCCAGATCCAAATATTTGGATCAAGATTTAAATCCAATTCAAATATTTGGATCAAGTTCAAAATCCAGAATTCATTTTTTATAAAAGAAATTTAAATTAAATTTTTTAAAACTTGTGTCATTTAGGCCCGGATGACCCGGATGGACCCGACGACCCGGACGACCCATATGGGCTCGACAACCCAAACGGGTTCGATGACCCGGACGAGCCTGACAAATCGGACGGGCCCGACAACACGAACAAGCTCAACGACGCGAACGGGCCGAACGACCCGAATGGGTCTGACAACTCGGATGGGCCAGACAGGCCAGACGACCCGGATAGACCCATCCAAACAGTCGGGCCAAATCAGGTAGTCGGGCACGTTCGAGTCGTGGGGCCCGTCTGGGTCGTCGGGTACGTCAAGGTCGTCAGGCCCGTTCGGGTAATCGGACCGATCCGGGTCGTCGGGCATGTCCAGGTCGTCAGGCCCGTTTGGGTCGTCGGGCCCGTCTAGGTCGTAGGGAGCGTTTGGGTCGTAATGCCCGTCTGGGTCTTCGTTTCGTCTTGTCATCCAGGTCGTAAGGCCCGTGTAGGTTTTCAGGCTCGTCCGGGTCGTCGGGCCCGTCCGGGTCATCAGGCATGTCCGGGTCGTCGGGCCCATCTAGGTCGTCCGCCCCATTCAGATCTTTGGGCCTGTTCGGTTCGTCGGGCCCGTTCGGGTCTTTGGGCCTGCCTGACCCATTCGGGTTTTTGGGCTACCTTACCTGTTTTCGTCAGTGGTCCCGCCTGGTCCGTTCGAGTCTTTGGGTCCGCCTGACCCGTTCGGGTCTTTGGGCCTTCCTGACCCGTTCGGGTCTTCAAGCCCGCTTGACCCGTTCAGGTCATCGAGCCTGCTTGGCCCGTTCAGATCTTCGAACTTGCCTGGCCTGTTCGGGTCTTCAGGCCCACCTGGCTCATTTGGTCATTGGGCCCGCCTGCCCCGTTCGGGTCATCGGGTTCACTCGAATTTTCCGGATCGTTGGGCCCATTCGGGTCATTGGGCCCGCCTAGCCCGTTCATATCTTTAGGCTCGCCCAACCTCTTATGGTCGTCGGGCCTGCCCGATCCGTATAGGTCGTCGAGCAAGGTCCATCCAAGTCTGAATTTAGCATAGTCCATCTCAACCTTTAGTCTAACCCAACTAAAAATTTAAATTGAAAATTTGGATTGGATTTTTTGGATTATCCACATTTAAAAATCTTGATTTATAAAATGGATATCCAATCCATAAGATATATAAAATGTAGATTAGATTGAAATCCAGATCCATTAAATGGATTTTAAATGGATTGAATTTTTAATAAAATGGATTATAAATGGATTGGATTGGAGCAAAAGTGGATTGGATCAAGAAAATTAGATTTTTTGCCCACCCCTAATAAATAGTCTTTAAGAAGAATAAAGAATGGTCACCTAGAGTTGAAGCAATTGGATACGAGGACCATTTAGTTGTAAGAAGGTGTTAGTCAAAAGGAAAGGAATTGACTACAATCAAAATTGTTTTTCTTACAAATGTGGCTCATTTTTTTTGTTAATTATGGATATGGGTTCATTTTTTTTTTAATTATGGATGAAGTTAATTAAGTTGTGCTAAAGTGATATAACTTTATTTGAAAGAAGTCGTGCTCATTATGGACAACCCATGCAACTGAAGTCATATACCAATAGCACAACTTGTGTATACATGATGAAGTCATGAATGTTAAACATGACTTCAACGGTAGTTGTCACTAAAAATATTATAAGTTATTGGTGTGATTAAATTTGATTTTGTTAAAAGCCTTTTAACAATATATTTGTACATCGATATTTTAAGTTATCCTTATTTTATTAAATTTTAATATTTTTAAAATGTTGTAACTCATGTATCCAAAAATAAATAGAGATGTATATCTAACTTAATCTATAGTAATACTTCCTTATTTGCATTGTTATTATTATTTTAATTTTTATCAACTTTGATATATGTCATATAAAAAAATTTATTAAAAAAACATGGGAAATCAAACTAAATCCATGTTAGAAAACATACAAAACAAACTCTTTTCCAAGGAACAACATAATCTGAAATCAACGGATTTGAAACCTATAACAAAAAATAAACTTTAAATTAATAACAACAAGGAATTTCTACCTACAAATCTCATTGTTAATTTTAATTAAGTCACAAAAACTTGGTTAATAATTTATATTTTATAAGTCATTATTAATAATAAAATATCAATTACTTTTGTTTATATTCAATACTTAAATATGAATAAATAATTTTTTTATTTAGTTATAATATAAATATTACAAAAATAAATGAAGTGTTTCATTTATCATAAGATGTCAAACTAATTCTTATATCATGAATTCATTATATGCTTGCAAAAATATAACATTTTGAAATTTAGAATCTTTTTAAAAAATCATATACGATCATTCCAACTTATATAAAAATGACAACACAAATTCATCATAGAAAGAAAAAACTAAGATAAAAGAGCCCATCTTAAATTGGGCTAAGCCCATCAAAGTTGAACTTGTACACAAAAACGATTGAAACCCTAATTCACATAATTGTTGGGTGCGGCCGTCTTCTTGTACATTAACAACTAGCAATCTAATGCTATAAATGCACAAGAAATGGAGAACAACAACAGAGTACGAGAAAATTCTCACATACTTGTAAAGGTTTCTAGAGAGCGATGTAGTAGTTGTCCATTTGATGTTGGTGGAGAACTTGCAACCCACAAATAGAGTGGATGAAAAGAAAAAGAAAAGTAAAAATAGGTTTTCATCTCCATAGATCTTCCTAAAGGATGATTAGGGTCAAATTGTAACAATGATTGGTGTTTTACCAATCATTCCTGGGTTGTTTTTTCTTTATCTTTGACTCTTATTTTAATGCACTTTCATTTACTTTTGAATTTTCAAACACATTCATTTTTGAAGAACAAAATTTCCATACGTAAGATTTCTTAGTAATTATTTACGATTGCTAAAAGTTTTGTAAGTTGTCGGTAGAAGTACAAGATGGTGGGGAAAGAAACAATAAAATTGTGTATTTTATTATTATCACGATTTTTTTTCTTGTAATTTTGATCATTCTTATGTAATTAAGTTTGTTTCTTCTGTAGGTACCCATAGTTATGAGTTCACCTCTTTTGTCGTAATCTTTTTTTTTAAATAAAATGAAAAGTAAGTTGATTTATGGAGTTTGAGGTGACTCTTGAGATGATTCAAATACATGCATATACCTACTTATTATATTTTTGGTGAAGAGTTAAAATGAATATTGATTTTGTTTAGAAACTCACATTGTTTCTTTGCACAATACTTTTGTTGTTGATGTATTTAATATGCAAAGTTGTATCATTTTTTCCCTTTACTTTTGACACTCTTTATAAAATGGAAAACAATGACAAACATTATTTGTCTTTATCTTATATTGTCTTTATGTAATATAAAATATCTCAATTCGAAGAAATGATAAAACTAACACTAATATTAAGGTTTCTTTTATTATTATAATTGATATTACATATTTCAAGATTTTAGGTAAGTTACTCACCTAATATCTAATATATATATATTTGCATATAACATTTTTTGAAGTCTAACACATGTTATAGGCATAATGGTGAACCGCACATCCTCAACCATTTTAACCACTTCATGTTGTCGTTATCATCCTCATAACAGGAATCCTCAATCTCATAATCCACATGGAGGAAAAATAAATATTATTTACCAAATTGTGATCATGAATCATTATTTCTCTAAAGATGACCGTGTGAATATGTCATTGAGGATTTCTGAGATGAGAATGATTACGAAAATATCAAGTGCAAAATTAGTTAAGGATTGAAATGTAAATCATTAATGCCTATAACATTGTTTCAGATATATTGGTAAAGGTCATGACTATGAACTAGTTTAAAAGAAGACAAAAAGTTTTACATGTGGGCCATTTATTTTTGCTAATTACGGATATGGGTTCACTTTTATTTTTTAAGTTATGGATAAAGTTAATTAAGTCGTGCTAAAGTGACACAACTTTATGTGAAAGAAGTTGTGCCCGTTACGGATAACCATGCAAGTGAAGTCATATACCAATATCACAACTTGTGTATACATGATGAAGTCATGAATGTTAAACACGACTTCAACAGTAATTAATTAGCACTAATCAAAGTTGTGTATGCTTGACGCGATTTTCGTATCTAAAAATATTTAATATTTTAAAAAAAATTGTATTATATATTTTTTAATTTTATATAATAATTTGAAATTTTTATTATCTTTTTTATCTTAATTTTTTAATAATATGATTTAAAAATAATTTTTTTAATAATATGATTTAAAAATTTAAATATTTTAAAAGTGTAGTCATATACCAATATCAAAACTTGTGTATACATGACAAGTCATGAATGTTAAACACGACTTCAACGGTAATTAATTAGCACTAATCAAAATTGTGTATGCTTGATGCGATTTTCGTATCTAAAAATATTTAATATTTTAAAAAAAATTGTATTATATATTTTTTAATTTTATAATAATTTGAAATTTTTTATTATCTTTTATATCTTAATTTTTTAATAATATGATTTAAAAATAATTTTTTTAATAATATGATTTAAAAATTTAAATATTTTAAAAGTGAAGTCATATATACCAATATCACAACTTCTGTATACATCACGAAGTCATGAATGTTAAACACGACTTCAACGTAATTAATTAGCACTAATTAAAGTTGTGTATGCTTGATGCAATGTTCGTATCTAAAAATATTTAATATTTAAAAAAAAATTGTATTATATATTTTTTAGTTTTATATAATAATTTGAAATTTTTATTATCTTTTATATCTTAATTTTTAATAATATGATTGAAAAATAATTTTTTAATAATATGATTTAAAAATTTAAATATTTTAAAGTTTTTGTGTAAACAATTCTTTTATGTGAGATATTTTCTAATAATTTGATTCTCAAATTAAAATAAAAGGTTATAGTTTTTCTAATATTTTCTTTAACTTTTTGTGTAAATACTTTTTTATTTTTTATATATATATATATATATATATATATATATATATATATATATATATATATATATATATATATGTGGAAAATTGAAAAATATTTACGTCCAAAGGAAAACAAAATGGTAAAAAGTTAGAACTTTTTTTTTTGTAATTTATATATAAATGTTTTCAACAGACTTCAATATCTTTTTGACAAACAAATCCACTTACGAGAAACCCACTAAATATTTAAAGCCATTTTAAATATAATTTATTTTATTAAAACAGTATATAAATAATAAAATCTTATTATTTAAATTATGCTTATGTTAAATTTCAATTAAATCTTTGAAAACTTAAATTTATAATAATAAAAATAATTTAACTTTTTAGAAGTAATATTTGTACCATAGATGCACCTAATGTGTATAAGTGTAAAATCCTAGAAAAATTGTGTTTTATAAGTTATAATGATTTAAAAATTATAAGACTCAAATTATCTTAATATTAAAAGATTTTGGCTAAAATTGCTTTTTGTTTTTTCCTTTTACGGTTTTTAGTGTTCTTGGTCAATTATGCTTTTTTTAAGAAAAGTACAGATTATATCGGTGATAAGGATTTCTTCGTCTTCTTCTTGTTACGCTTTTTGTCCCCTTTACGAATTTGTTTTGTTTTTTAAAACTTTATCTAATTATTTAATATGTTTATTTATTTAATGTTTAACCATTTATATTTATACGTCTTCATGTCTTAAAACATGAAAGAAGAAAAAATCTATTCTGACTTCAGTTTGACAAAAAAAATATTTCTGAAAAGATAAAGGAAAATGATATTCTAACTCCCAATTTTTGACTATTTCTCTTACTTCCTGACCTGGCAGTTGATGTGTATTTAATTTTTTAATTGTATTTTGTTTTGCAAAAACATTGTGCAATGGGTGAAAAGCAAAGGGAGAAAATGCTCGTCTATCCTGCAAACCACACCAAAAAGATTAAGGTTTCTCTCTTCCGTAGAACATAAACAAAGTGTGGAGAAGACGAAATGTGATTTGAGAGGCTAAAGCCGGCGCTGTGCACGGAGAACACGTACCTAGTTCGCGAGGGTGATCCCGTGAATGAAACTCTCCTCATAATCAGAGGCCACCTCGATTCTTACACCACCAATGGAGGCTACACTAGTTTCTTCAACTCGTGTCGAATCGGCCTTGGTGATTTCTACAGTGAGGAGCTGCTAACATGGGCTTTGAGCCTTAAACGAAAGACGAGATTTCTAAGTTTTGGTGTTATTCTTGAACCCTAAACGAAATCCCATTTTGTTCCAAGATTTTTGTTGTCCTTGGAATGGTGTTAGGGTTATTGCTGCTTTCCGTTAGTTCGATTTAGCTCGATGGTTGTGTGTGGTGACAGGTTGAATTACTGGTGATCATTGACATATATGTAAACTCTGGATTGAATTACTGGTGACCACTTACATATTAACTGGTGACCTGCCCAATACTTTTTGAATAGTAGTATAACCACAAATCTCTTTTAAGGAAGTCCACATGTAATCCATTTTTAGTGTATTAGAAGACCTTAACAACATGTATGAAAGGTATATTTAATCCTAATAAAATTGATCTAGGATAATTAGTCCATAACCCCACCTCATAGACATGATAATTGTGGATTCATTAACTGATGGCCCCTAATGTATTACATGGTGATCTGCTCATTACGTTTTGCTCAACGATATGAATTGTGGTCTATCATAAGGATTAAACATGTAAACCAGTTACAGTCATGAATTTCCTAACATGTGTGGAAGGTATATTGAACATTATAAAAATTAGTGGGAGAGAATTGGTTCACAAAATTCAGTTCACATATAAGTAAACTCTGGATTGAAATACTGGTGACCATTGACATATTAACTGGTGACATGCCCTATACTTTTTGAATATTAGTATAACCACTGTTCTGTTTTAAGAAAGTCCACATGTAAACCATTTGTAATGTATTAGAAGACCTTAACAACATGTATGAAAGGTATATTTAATCCTAATAAAAATTTCTCTATGATAATTGGTCCACAACCCCTACCTCAAAAACATGATAACTGTGGATTCATTAACTAGTGACCCCGACGTATTACATAGTGACCTGCCCATTACGTTTTGATCAACAATATGAATTGTGGCCTGTCATTAGGGATTGAACATGTAAACAAGTTACAATGAATTACATAACCTTCCTAACATGTGTGGGGGGTATATTGAACATAATAACATAATAAAAATTAGTGGGATAGAATTGGTCCACAAAATTCAATTCATATATATGTAAACTCTGTATTGAAATATTGGTGACCATTGATATATTAACTGGTGACCTTCCCAATACTTTTTGAATAGTAGTATAACCACCGCTCTATTTTAAGAAAGTTCACATGTTAATCATTTATAGTGTATTAGAAGACCTTAACAACATGTATGAAAGATATATTTAATCCTAATAAAAATTGTTATAGGATAATTGGTCCACAACACTCACCTAACAGACATGATAACTGTGGATTCATTAACTAGTGACCCTTGACATATTACATGGTGACCTACCCATTACGTTTTGCACAAAAGTATGAATCGTAGCCTGTCATTAGGGACTGAACATGTAAACTAGTTATAGTGAATTACATGACCTTCTTAACATGTGTGGAATGTACATTGAACATAATAAAAATTGGTGGGAGATAATTTGTCCATAAATTAAGCTCACATATATGTAAACTCTGGATTGAATTATTGGTGACCACTGACATATTAATTGGTGACCTGCCCATACTTTTTAAATAATAGTATAACTACTGCTCTATTTTAAGGAAGTTTACATGTAAACCATTTTTACTGTATTAGAAGACCTTAACATGTATGAAAGGAATATTGAACATAATAAAAATTGCTCTGGCTTAATTGGTCCACAATTCACACTTCAGAAACATCATGTGAATTGGATTCATTAACTGCTCGCCACTGACATATTAAATGGTGACCTACTTATTACATTTTGCACAACAATATGATTTGTGGTAAGGGACTCATCCCCTAAACCAGTTTTACTAGATTGCTGACCACAACAATATTCTATAATGAACCCAATCAATGGCAAACAATTATAAAAACAATTTGCTATATCCTCCCCAATCTACTTTCATAAACCAAAAACTATATCCCAAAAAAAAGTCAATAACAATTACTACAATTGTCCATAAATCAATGACAATTTCATAAAAGTTGTAATAAATACAAGTTTTAAAACTAAGATATGTAGTGCACAGAGGTGACGGGCATGGAGTGGTCGTTGATGACTTGGACACATTTGTCGGTCTTCACATTCCAAACCCTAATGCTCTCATCCAATGACCCGGACATGATGTAGCTTGATTAGGGATTGAAATTCAAATAGAAGATTGTATCAGAGTGGTCGCAAAGGATCTTCACACAATCGCCCTTGGTGGCGTCCCAAATGCGGATGGTGCAATCTTCAGAGGCAGAACATATATAATGAGAGTCTGAGGACCAAGCCAGGTTGGAGATGCCCTCAGAGTGGCTGATGAAGCGGTGGAGGAAGGAGAGCATGGTAGATGACCAAATGAGTGGGGTTTTGTCGAGGCTAATAGCGTTCCATTGTTCGAAAACTTCACACACGACACAACGTTTTCGTGGTCGGTTAGGGTTTTCAAGTGACGGTACAGTTTGTAGGTTTGGTTGTCGCCGCTGCTGCCAACACCACCATCGTTCGCGGTCATCGCCATTCAAACACTTGTTGAATTCCGAAAGCAATTTCGTACTTCAAAATCACTAACAAATGCAACTCCTACCTAGCATACCTTAATATCGAAAATGGAAGCGCTTCAATTAAGTGATAGTTGGAAATGGGCATAATCAAATTTTGTCTTCTCCACCTTTGTTCATGTTCTACAGAAGAGAAAAACCCTAATTGTTTGTGTGAGTGTGGTCTGCAGGATAGACGAACCCTTCCTCCCTTTGCTTTTCACCCATTGCCAAAGTGTCTTTACAAAATAAAACACAAATTAAAAAATTAAATGCACATAAGCTGCCAGGTCAGGAAGTAAGAAAAAGAGTCAAAAATTGGGAGTTAGAATATTATTTTCCAAAGATAAAAATAATATGGTAATTCAATTTATGCTATGAAGATAAACGGTGTGATTAAATAAAAAAAAATCAATGCAGAATTAGATTAACTTAACTAAAAAAAATATTTTAAAAGTAAATTTTAAAATATTTAAATATTTAAATTTTTCTTATTTTAAAATATATAAAGTTAAATTGAATGTGTTACTTTTTCTTAATCACTAAAATTATTTTCTTTATCTACATGCGGAAACTAGCTGGAAATATTGTTACATCAATTATAGCAGACAATTCAGCAGCGCAATGAAAGAGATGTAGGAAGGATTAGCGGCTGTCCAAAAGGAAAAATGTGAGAAAGATGTATGATTTAGGGTTTTTAACCTAATCAAAGTTAAAAGGGTATATTAGTCATTTACAAAATTTGGTGTACAGGCCAAAAAAGGTGTTTTATATGAATGAACCCCATCAAAACATGTATTGGACATTTCAATTTTCACCCAAAAATAAAATAAAAATAAAAAAACTTTATCAAGCTGAAGCATTAAATTATGCGTATCTCTATTTTTTCTATTTTTTAAATTGATCTAATTTTTGGAATATTTTATTGTATCACCTTCTCCAATCGTTTAGCATTTTGTTTTCTCTCATAAATCGTTGATGCTTGAGTTTGCCCAAACACAACACATGTAATTTTTTTCTCTCAATGCACTGGGTTGATTTTTTTCATCATCCGCTTGCTCATTTTGTCATATACTCCAATCATAATGTGTTTTTGAAATGAATTTTAACTTTATTGTTTATTTGTGTAAGATTTGAACCCTCAATATCACTTTCATTTATATCTTTAATTCCATATTCTTTTTCTCGAGTTTTTCCTTTTTAGGCCTTGAAAGTTAGTCTTTTCAAACAAAAAATTTGTTTGTATTTTTCTAACATTTGAATTTTATTTTCTTTTTTCATTGACCAAATATTTCTTTTCCCAAAATATTCAACTTTATATTTTTTCACAAAAATATTGAAAACATATTTAAATGTATTATAAACTTATATATATATATATATATATTATTTATATCTTTCTTAAATCTAACTTAATATTTACTCAAGGGTTCATGAATTTTATTAATCTTTTACAACTTATTCATAATTCTCGATTGTTCTTACTCCCTACTATACAACATTAAATTTAAATGAAAAAAGTGCTTACCAATTATTTTTCAATAATTTTTATATATTTATTTGCAAATGTTCAATTATTTATCACATAATAATATTTAATTATTTACTACAAATAATATACAATTTATTTTTTCAACATTGTCATTCTCCACAAATATTAAATGCTAATTTATGTTATACTCAAGTTAAACTTTTAACAAAAATCATTTTGATTGCTACGATGTAAAATGTCAATAATAAATAAATTACCCTTTAAAAATATTGATCAAACTTAAAATATATTAAAAAAATAAAATTGAAAACATTAATAAAAAATCATTTGATATTTAATTATATATAATAAAACACTTATATTAAAATTTAATTATATTTTTATAAATATAAATTTATATAATATTTTATTTTATTTTTTTAAAAAGCCCGTGCGTCGCACGAGTACAAATGCCAAATGCTAGTTTGTAAACATTTACTAAATATGATTTCATCATAGATTATGGATATTACTGTACGTAAACTTTATGCTTTTGAATTACTTATATACCTCAACTTTTCTAAATAATATGCTATTCTAATAATTTTATAAAATATTATTATTGTTATTCAATTATATTTATTTTAAAATGTAATATTCATTTATATGTATATCAAAGTAGATATATTTTGCCACAAGGCACTGCATATATATATATATATATATATATATATATATATATATATATATATATATATATATATATGTCATGCTTTATATGGCTGTGGTTTCGGCATTCCTGCTGAACTGTCATCCTTTGATGCACTTATTATGCTGACTAAACGTTTATTTCATATGAAGAATGTATGACTTAAATTCTAACCCTAAACTATTTAACCAAGAAACACAAATCACTGTCATTTTAGCTAAATAATATTGGTTTAATGTATGAATTGAGGACATTACATTTTTTCAATACAGAATGGAAAGTTAGGAATGAATTCCTGAATATACATGGGTGATTTGAAATACCTCACTTCTCTCAATAAATGTTTTCTTATTATATATATACAAATTTGTACCCTGCATGATCCAAGTTATGTATACCTCACACTTCTGGTGGAGACTGATATGAAGATGTAACAGAACCTTTGATTTGTTGCTGATCTATTGGACTTGGACTTGCACAGATTAGTGATTGTTTGATTTCTTCAGAATTTTTAGAAGGAAGCCCTTTCTTGTTATCAGGGTACAGTACATAATGTTGACATATTAAGATAGAATCATAGGATATTGTTACCTGCAATGGTAACAGAAGAAGAAACAAATCAGAATTCATCAGTCAAAATTAGTAAGCTTAGCATAAATTTTCACAAATGTTAAGAATTTTAGTTAATTCGGATAAGTTTCTTCACAAACACTTTTAGAAATGATAAAGAAAAAACAAAAATAAGTGAACTTTTAAACCTAATTCAACTTTACAAGATTTACTTATAAGGTGAGATTTGCACTCACTTATATATTGTAAGTTGACTTTATCTCTAGGCATATACATCCCAAGTGTAAAACTAGACATTAACGGATGATCTGATAGCAGACCGATAACGGGTGAAATAATAGACTCAACAAACAATAAATTTTGTTAAGATAAAATTTAACTCATGACTCTGGTACAATGTTAAGTAGTGGACTTTACGCCTAACTCAACCTTACAAAACCGGCCTGTAAGAGATATGTACCCACTTATATATTATAAATTGATCTTATCTTTAGTCGATGTGAGACTTCCAATAATTTCAAAGTCTAAAAGAATGTAATAATAAATAATAATATGTTGAACAAGTTTGAAGAAGGATATTGAATGATTTTAGAAGAAGGATATAGAGTAGCATAGGATTTCATACCAAGGATATAAGTACTTTCCCAATGTTTCCATAGAAGTTCACCCAGGAACCTACATTCAGATAAAATTGAAATTCATTTTACATATTCAAAGATAAAATCTGATGACAGGGTCTAATTCTTAATTACTTCACAAACCTTGGTCTATGGACTGCACAGCCATTTGTGAATAATTAAATACACCTCCAGAAAAATCAAGTAGGACAGTTCCAATGCTAAATCCATTTGTGCTCTTCCTCAAAAAGTTCAGGAGTGTCTAGATTTCATAAGCAAGTAGTCATTACTCAGTAACTACACCAAATAAGTATCCTTTCCTTACTCTTTTTGTTTGTCAGTGTTATTCTGTCAAACTCCAAAGATTATAAGAAACTAATAAGATTAGTATATATGGAAAACACACTAAATATTTGCCAGAATATCACCAATGAGTGAAGCATAAGTATGAAAATCTGAAGTATGCAAAAACAGCCAAATTCTAAGTTCATATGCATGTTTGAAAACTCATTGCAAAAAAGCCTGAAATCAGGTCAATTATGCTACAAAATAGGGAAGCTATTTGCTTATGAGTATCAATTTTCAACGCATGCCATACATAGAACATGATATGGAGGAGGTTAAGGGATTCTAACCTGGGGAAAGTATTTGATGAGGGTCATAATTGCTTGAATTATGCTGCAGTATAATTGATTTCCACAAATTATTATAGGGAAACTGAATAATTGCACAGAAAAAGAACTCTATAATGTTAACAATTATATTAAAATAAAGAAATATGAAGAGACAGAAGAATATCAACATTCCATTCAAAGGTTCTTCAAGATGTTGATGCTTTGCACTGTGTCATACACTGAAATGACTCAACTTTTCCAAAACGATACCAGACTCAATTTACAACACAGTCCCTTTTGAACAAGTTAAAATCCTCAAAGGTAGTTCATTCATATATATGAGAAATAATCACACTTCAAATGTATACTTCCTATAACTCTTTTATATCAGTAGTCATAAATATGTGAAAAGACTGCATACTATTCAATCACAGCCTCTATTTCATAGTTCTGCGAAATTTCTTTAAACCAAGTTTGAGCTTGATCATTACTTAAATTTTCTATGTTCAGTGGCATCTTTGCTTACCCCAACACATAATGTGAATCTTAGAAAGTGCAAAAGTGCAAGAATCAAATATTTATCTATATCATTAGAACTAGGAGCAAACCCTAGTGAATAGGGTCAAAGAAAATTTTCATGTAAAGAGTGAAACTTACTTGAAGATGGAAACTAGCCAAAGCCAAGATTGGGTTGGCAATGCAATGAAAAAGCAAACAGCAGCAGTAAACCACACTGCAACAGCTATTGCAATGGTATAGATGGAGAATTTCTGATTTCCACGCTGCAAATAAACATTCACTATCTCTGAATTTAGAAGATCAGGAGCTAAAAGTATAGTGATGAGAAGAAAATAAAATCTCTTACTAAGAGCTTGTGATAATACTTACTTCAAACATAGCAAATTGGCAAATTATAATTAGATGTAATACCACTGCATGACTGGAGAAAGCAACATCGTTAGCTGCAACAGGAATCATCTGCAGTAATAATAGATTATCAACCAAAATTGCACAAGAAATTATGTATGAGGGCATCAAAGTTAAAGTCTCTGTTGAAAAGAACATACCTGTTCATAACCATACTTCTCAAAATACTGCTTCTGAACAAGAGGGCTAAAGAAGAGGGAAGCATTGTATATGAGATATGAACAGTGCTTGGTTAAGCTCAGAATCTGAAAATCCAAACTTAATCCCACCACACTGAGTTTGATCACAAAAACCAACCAAACCATTTAAGAATCCACCCCCAGAGGAAAAACAGCAACAAAAAATGAGTATAGAACATGAAAAAGACAACCTTTTCCTACGAAAATTCAAGATGAGTTGTGGGTAGCCTGCAACTCCCCATGAAAGAAAAGCTAACCAACCTAATACTTGGTAACTCACTTCTAACGGAAATGAGTTCCAAGGAACCATTTCTTTGTCTCTGTTTCTGGCAACAGAGGAATGGATGACTCAATCGTTTACATATTTTTACAATCTGATTATTATAATTATAACAATAATTGTTTCTTTAGATTTGTTTTTTCGTGTATGTATATTATCTTTTCTATTGGTCGAATTCTTGTATTTATTAACCCACAAAATAATGAAATAAGTAGTTTTCATTTATAATAATTAATAAAAATTACATTTTTTAATTATTATTTTATATTTTATTATACTTTTTTCTTTATATAATTATTTTTTATTTATTATAACATATGAGGAGTTTATCGTATTTAGTATATATAAATTGTTATATTTTACTCTTAATATTATTTTTAAGTCAAAATATAAAATTCACATATAAATGTATAAATTGGTGTATAGTTTCCAATAAAATATCAATGATGATATGGTCCAGGGCTCAATAATTGGCATAACTGTACAAAAAGTATTGAAAGAGCCCTTTACCTATAATTTTCTATCTTGATTGAATGGTTTAAGGATCAAAGCAATTAAATAGTATATTCAAAAGTATTGAGACGTTGAAACTTACGTTAAAAGATATCTAAAACAAATGGTTGAAACTTTATATTAAGAAAGCTAGAATATATCTCCACTACTTTGGTTTAACTACTAAAAAATTGATTTTTAGCGTGAATTAAGTGTGAGGTTTAGTGACGATCAAAACTGCCACTATTTTTATTTCCGTCACTTAATCAATCAACATAGAATTTAATGCCACAAAATTATTATATTATTGGATTAATATAACTACCGGAATAATAACCACTAATACTCTTAAAGTTAATTATAACCGTACGCAAAATCATAACTTTTCTTTAAAAAAAATCTAATATTTAGCAGCAGTTATAACCGCTAGTAAAATTATATTTTTTTTAAAAAAATCATCTAATATTTAGTGACAGTTACAACCGCCAGCAAAATCATGATTTTTTTAAAAAAAACTATCTAATATTTAACGGCAGTTATAACTGCCAACAAAATTATAATTTAAAAAAAAATCATTTAATATTTAGCGCTAGTTACAACCGTCAGCAAAATTAATTTAAAAAAGAAAAAAGAAATCTTTTGATAATCTGTTTTCCCATTCTGATCTATTCGTTTCCCAACTCAAAACTAGTTTTGCATGCCTCCATGAATTCCTTTCTTTCTTTTCTCCCTCTCTACTTCTTCCATACCAACTTGAAACTGGTTTTGCATGCCTTCATCAATTCCTTTCTTTCTTTTCTCCTTGTATGCTTCTTCCATACCAACTTCACTTCAATTAATCTTTGCCAACTGATAGTGAGAACAATGTCACAAACAGATCCATAAACTTACAAGTTAGAAATCACTTTATCCTATTAGTTTGTGACTTTTCAAATAGAAGTAGTTAAGAAGAATAATTTGAGACACAATTCCCAGACAAAGCATTAGGATAAATTTCTTCAACATTATTCCAAAAGCTGACAGCAGCCAACACATACAATTTTGCATGATGTTTAAATCTTATGCAATCAGAAATTAATTGAATATTAGAAGTCAATATGATCATCATCAAAGTTGGTAGACTTACATCTTTTAAAGGAAGCCCATCTATGTTAGGGCTCATGTTCATCCTTGAATTAACCTGCTTCAAGCTTCATAGAAAGGAACTAGAAAACTCAATTTGTTTGGGATACAAAATGAGATTGTTAGTTAAAAAGGAAACATCATCGAGTGAAAAAACTAAAAGGTGATGGAAAGAAAAAGAGAATGTCTAATCGTAATATAGGAATAATTTTATTCTCCCACTGATTTTTAAATCCTAAAAAATCAAGTGGTGTTAAGTGGCATGCTTGTGAACTAATAGTTAATATAAATAAAAGAAAGAAAAAGAGAATGTCTAATCGTAATATAGGAATAATTTTATTCACACTATGTAAGCCAAAGTATACAATTTACTGCTTAGTATAATTGTCTGTTAGACACATTGATAAATATTATACAAAGAAAAAAAGTACAATTTATATACAACAACACCATTGGGTATTCTCTACAATTTATAATTTGCATCACTTAAGGAATTTTACCAAGCAATTTGATATGAAGAGTGACCATTGACTCCCAACACATTGAAGATGAATATTCTTAACAGATTAAATACAATAGTATCTGCATATGTTTGAATCTCGTCAAATAAATCAGATAATCTAATTTGTGATAACTTTTTTGGCATGTAAACTAGACATAAACCAAACTAAATGAAAGTTATAAATGGTAAAGAAGTGAAAAGGTTATAACGCTTTATAGACCAATGGCACTGATGCAGAATAGCCACATACAAACTATGGGAGCAAATAAAAAGCCAACCCTATTTGTGCCATAACGTGAAAGGCAAACAAGCCAATTAATATGATGTATGCACCAGGAACTTCTACATTTGTCAAATTTTACAAGTGCTATTAGTGAGTCATGTGACATATGTCTCAGATAAAGGACAAGTGTAGCATCGAAGTTCTAAATGCAAATAAAAGAAAAACTAAATCAAGTAAATTCACAAGCTTATGGCGGAGCATCAACTATTTTTATGATCTTATCCTTCCTTTTAAGATCTTTGCACATAACAACATAAAATTTTGTGATGACATGTAAGTCCACTTTAGCCTTGTGATAGTCCCAATTCCCAATCTAGGAAGCAAAAATAATGTGACTAAAGCATTTTCCATTGCCATATAAGATATGCTTAAAATCTAAGTCTAGCTATATCTTCAACAATATCTAACAATCCTCTGTGAACCTTTCACATCAAAGTCATGGTTTATGAATAATACCAATATTGCTTGATATTCTTGGAGTATCAAATATTGATGTAGAAAAACTTAAGATTACAATAGATATTGTCAATACAAAAATTTATTTATCAACATAATTTAAGTTTCAATTAATGTCTAAAATTCATCACTAAAACTTGACTATTATCAAAGTAATCCAATTAGATAAGCTTTTTTCCATAAACTGGAATAACCATAGTTGAAATCTTTGAACCTCAATTCTGGATCTGACAATATAACATCAAGCTTCTGGGGAAAAGTATCCATGTGCCTCAAATCGCCCACTCGGATGCCATTGCAGTTAACCTTGCTGGAATAGCCGTCCAATGCCTCTATTGGTGGTGCCGATGAAAGACTTAGATTGAAATTAGATGAAAATGATTATGGAAAAAGATAACCGAATACAAGAGAATAAAAGAGGAAAAAAGAAATGAAACGGATATAAATCGAAAATTGAAAGCGAAGGAGAACGAAAAACCTAAATGTCGTTCTTGAGCTTTGCCCTGAATCTAATACAAAAACGCATAGTGATTGAAATTAGGGATTATGAAAACTTCAAAAGAAAATCTAAGATGAAGAGAAAAATAACTTATGGGAGCAAAAAATCAACTTACTGAGAGGAGAAAAACACTTCGAAAAAGAAAATTGCACGAGAAGAAGAAGATTTACAAACGGCTTCCATGGGAGAGAAGATGACTTGTAGAGAGAAAGAAAATACTTTCCAGCAAAAGAAAAAAATGACCTAGGTAAAGAAGAGATTTAGCTATGTGAAATACTTTGCAACGAAAACGCGCCAATAAACTGATTTAGGCACTGAATACTCATTTTTTATAATTTTTGTAAGATTTAGCTACAGTATACACATTTAAAATATCTCGTCGGTTGTGAACTGACTATAAATTTATATAATTTTTTAATTTCTTTTAACTTAGTGGGATTTCAATTAAACTGCCACTAAATAAGTGACTCTACAAACTATTTTTTCTTTAGTGTTTGAAGTCATCTTACAAATTTGGTTTCAAGATCAATGAAACTTCATAAGGTGCATGGGAATGGTTTCAATGTTAGGTTGCTATATTTTTTTCCCTTAAGAATAACTTTACAATGTTAATTCGAATAATTATCATACAAAATTTTATATCAATTTGATAAAGTTAAATTATAGGATATAACTGAGTATAAATCTTATTTTATCCATTTGTTTAATGAAATTGAGTAATATATATATATATATATATATATATATATATATATATATATATTAAAATATTAACAAAGTCTATCATATTTATATTGAGACTGTTGTGATTTTTTATTATCAAACTCTAATAGAAAATATATTATTTTTCACTAATTAAGCCATTAGAAATGATTCTTCTAAAATTATGTTAATCAAATTTCTGTAATTAGGATTAACAAATATTCTACAATTATGCATAGCATAATTACATACCTTTTGGAGATCATCATGTTGTGCATAAAAACGTATCTCCAATGCATAATAAGACACACATTCAAATCATATATCTTTCTTACATGGTATCACGAGTCTCTCTCTGATCCAAACCTCACCTATTTACATTTTTTGACATCGTGCACTACTCTCTTTGTCGCATCGCCTCACGCTCTAAGGCTCTCTCTTGCATTGTCGCTGCTCCTAAACGCCGCCGCGCCTTTCCTCCACCACTAACCCGTTTTCACACCCTCCTTTCCTTTCTTCTTCAACTTGCGCGTTGCCCTTTCTATTCTCGCAACCGTGATTTGTGTCTCACTGTTGATACCATGTCTTCACTCAACTCACCCGTCACTTCGCCATAATCATCCTTAGGTAAGCCTGAATTTCACCCGGCACTCACTATTTCTAATATCAAAAATAGCATGCCCTTTGTACTGGAAAAGGAGAATGACCATTATGGTATGTGAGCTAAACTTTTTGAAACCCATGCTCAAACTACTAGAGTTCTCCACCATATTATCCCTCAACCCGGGAAAGAACGTCCAACTCGAACTAAGATTGATCACGAATAGTGGACCACTCTTGATTCCATTGTACTTTAGTGGATCTACTCTACCATCTCTTTTGATCTTCTTTCCACTATCATGGAGAAAGGCTCCACAACCATGGTTACGTGGAATCGTTTAGCTACCACTTTTTAGGACAACAGGAATTCATGTGTTGTTGCTCTCGAGCAGGATTTCTCTTCCACCCGCATGAATAGCTTTCCAAATGTTTTTTCATACTGTCAACGACTCAAACAAATTTCTATTTAGTTGGCAAATGTTGGTGCTCCTGTTAGTAGTCGTCCTTTGGTATTGCAACTAGTATCTGGTTTGTCTGAGCCCTTTTGTGGTGTAGCCTCCCTGATCTGACAGAGCAATCCTTTGTTTTCCTTCCTCCAAGGCTCATTCTATGTTGACTCTCGAGGAATCTAGTCCAGTGAAGATGTAAACCACTAATTCTCATACTGCCATGCACACTTTAGCCCCACGGGACATTAATCACTCCTCACAGCCACACTCCAACAATCACTCACTCAACCATTCTGAGACCGGTCACAATTGCAACAATTTAGGTCACTCAAGTGGACGTAATCAGTGTAATGGACCCCGCTCAAATGGTTCAGTTGGTTCATCTACTTCTACTATAGCTCATTCTCCATCATGGAAGACACCTCAATCTTTTCCTTGGAATCCTTGGGGTTGGACTCCCCCTCCTTGGGGCATGCCTCCTTGTCCTTATCCCACATCTCAGTGGACTCGCTCCACAGGACCTTCGAAACAAGTTGGTATTCTAGGTTAACGTCTTCAAGCCCACACTGCTACAACTTCTCTAGTACCTACCGACAATGTCACTGTTATGCACACCATTTCCCTGACACCTTATGACAACACGTGGTACGTGGACACCAGAGCCTCGTCTCACTCAGTAGCATCACAAGGTAATTTTACATCTTATTCTAATTTGAGTCATTTAAATCAAACACTCATTGTTAGCAGTGGTCAAGGTATTCAAATTCAAGGTTCTGGTCACTCAATCCTTCCTACATCACATCACCATAAACCTCTCAATCTTAACCACGTCTTGCACATACCGCATATTATAAAAAAATTAATTTTTGTGCAACAACTCACTACTTATAATAACGTTTTTGTTTCTTTTGACCATTTTGACTTCTATGTTACTGATTTCAAGACGGGGATCCCACTCATGAGATGTGACATTGTTGGAGACCTTTGTCTAGTCACTAGTCCTACTTCTTTTGCTGGTATAGCTTCTAGTGTATGACACAGTTGTCTTGGTCATCCTAGTTCTTTTGTTTTCTAGTCATTTCGTAAGAATAAGTTCTTTGCCTCTGAACATTTGAATTCCACAACTATTTATAAATTGTGTAATGCTATTTTGATATTTTACACAGTAATCTTTGGACATCACCTGTTTTAAGTTCTTATGGTCATCGTTATTATGTTTTGTTTTTGGATGATTACTCTAATTTCTTGTAGATGTTTCCTTTAGTTACAAAATCTTAAGTTTTTGAAAAGTTCCCATCTCTCACTAATCAAATTCAAACACAATTTTCGTAAAAATTTAAATGTTTTCAATATGATAACGGGCGTGAGTATGACAATTCGTTGTTTCATTGATTTTGTAAAGACAATGGTCTTCTTTTTCAGTTCTCTTGCCCACATACTTCTTCTCAAAATAGCAAAGCAGAATATAAAATTTGTACCATTAACAACATGATTCGCACTCTCTTCATTCATTCGTTCGTTCTTCCTTCGTTTTGGCATCATGCCCTTCAAATTGCAACTTATCTCCTTAATATACTTCCTCGAAAGACCTTGTCTAATATGTCTCCCACTAAACTTTTGTATCGTTGTGATTCGTCTTATAAGCATTTATGAGTCTTTGTTTGTCTTTGTTATCATTTGTTTCCCTCTCCTACCATTAATAAACTACAACCACGATTGACTTTATGTGTTTTCTTGGGTTATCCCCTTATTCACAAAGGTTATATATGTTTTGATTTGTCCCATAGAAATGTAATAATATTGCGGCATGTCATTTTTTATGAAACATAGTTTCCTTTTGCACATATATCTTCCTCATATATCTTTACTTATGACAATTTCACTGATGACATCCATTCATCCCTTATTCATCCCTAGGCCAACCTTGACCCGAAGCCTTTGTGTAACCCACAACCTTTACCTAACCCACAAAATGCAAGCTTACCCCACCATTCATCTAGCACATCAATCTCCACCACTAGTCTATCTCCATCTCCTACTTTAGACTAAATTGCCTTGCTTCTAAACCCTCTTACTAGGACTATGGCCACTCATAGCATGACCGGTGTCTACAAACCTAGAAAGCTCTTTAACCTTTATGTTTCCATTGTCGACCCTATAATATCACCTCTTCCCGAAAATTCCACCCTTGCTTTATCATATCCTAATTGAAAATCTGCCATGCAGTCTGAATTTGATGCTTTAATTAAAAATAATATGTGGAATTTGGTTCCACGACCTTGTGATGTTAATATCATTTGTTGTATGTGGATTTTCATACATAAAAAGAAATCTAATTTTTGTTTTGAACGTTACAAAGCTCGTATTGTAGGTGATGGTAGGAATCAAATTGTAGGTGTGGATTGTGATGACACATTCATTCCTATGGTGAAACCTGTGACCATTCGCACAATTCTCACTATTGCTCTCTCCAAATCATAGCCTATTCAATAGTTGGATGCTTAAAATGTCTTTCTCCATGGTGATCTACATAAGATTGTGTACATGCACCAATCGTTTGGTTTCTATAATCCTCTTCACCGTGATCACGTTTTTCGCCTTAGAAAATCTCTTTACGGTATGAAGCAAGTGCCTTGTGCCTGGTACCAGTGCTTTGTTGATTATGTTTCTACCATTGGGTTCCAACATAGAGTTTCTGATCACTCTCTCTTCATGTACTGACATGATTCTGACATGGCATACATCATTCTCTATGTTGATGACATAATTCTCATCACCTCCTCTCATGACCTTTGTAAATTTATCATGGCACTCATTGCCTCTGAATTTGCTATGAAGGATCTTGGCCCTTTGAGTTATTTTCTCGGGATTGCTATGACAAGAATACAAGTGGCTTGTTCCTAAGTTAAAGCACCTATGCTAGTGACATCATTGCACGCGTAGGCTATCTTTTTTTTCTTTTCTTCACTTCAAAAATTCTCTTATATGTCACGGTCGGTTCTTTTTGTCACACTCCACTCTTTTTTTTTCTTTCTCACACACCCATGGGACCGACACTCCACTCACATTTTTCCTCTCTCACACACCTATGGGACCCATACTCCACTCTCTTTTCTCTCTCACATACACCTGTAGGACCCATCCATCAACCCACTAGGCCTGAGCATAGATCGGGTTGGATCGGATTCGAGTGCGAGAAGGCTAATTCGATCCAATCCATATTTAATATTTGAAAACCAAATCCGACCATTTTATATTTCGGATTAAGCGGGTTCAGGTTTATTCGGATCGTTTATAAGCGGATGGACGGGCGGGTTACCCGAATCAAACGAAAAATAACATGAGACTACCAGAGAAAGGATTTCCAACCCTATTATGGGTTCTCTCTATCACTGCACCCATGCACACACCTAGCAGACCCCATCGCACCGCCACCTATAGAACAGATCGAGGAAGATCGACGAAGATCGAAGTAAATCGGGATAGATCAAACCGTGCTGCCACCTACAGAACAGATCGAGGAAGATCAGTGAAGACCGAAGTAAATCGGGACATATCGAACCTGATCGTGGCAGATCGAACCTCATAACGGCATAACGAACCAGATCACGGCATATCGAACCAGATTGTGGCAGATCGAACCTCATAGCGGCATATTGAACCAGATCGCGGCAGATCGAACAAGAAAGAAGCATATCAGAGCAGATTGGTCCACAACGTGCACTTGCCTAAGATGCCGCAAGCTTGGTTTGCAATTCGATTGCGTTTTATGGCACTCGTACTTCAATTCAAAGGAAGAATAATTGTTGCAAAATTATTTTTCACAGGAACAAAGAAGAGGAGTACGTTTTTGTTATCTGGTATTCCACGGCAGATTTGGTTTTGAAATGTGTTGCAGAGGCAAAAGGATGAGGAGATCAGCGGCAACAAAATTAGGGTTTGAGAAAAAAATTTATTGATTCTAGGTCGGGTCGGGTATCCATGGATTTTTTATTTGGTATTCGTACCTGACCATTTATATCTGTATTTATCCGAATATTTTTATCGACTTAATCCGAATTCAAATACATTAAACTGAATCCATCCATTTTCTATCGGGTTTCACGGGTTTGGGTAGTTTGAGTACTTTTGCTCACCCCTAATGTCCACACCACACATTCACAGTACACACTCTCTTTTTCACTCTCACAAAACACATTCACTCTAACTCACATTGCTACATACCCCACAGCCCAGCACACACAACTCACAATCACTCACTTGCATCCACTAAACTAGGTTTAGTGCTAACATTGTGATGCAAAGTCATAAGAGTTTCAGCATATAAATTATCCAAATTCAATTTATATAAACCATCATAAAATGTACCAGATCCAATCATAAAAGTACGCTTAAACAAACTGAAACAACTATTCCCAAACTTAAAAGAGTATCCAGCAATATCAAGCTTAAACAAAGAAATTAAATTCCTAGTGATACTAGGTACATAAAAAGTATCCATAAGGTCTAAGTGATATCTAGTGTCAAGGATTAGACGATAAGTCTCAACCGCTTCCACTGGAACTTTCTCTTTATTGCTAATGAAGACGAACTTCTCATTTGGGTTTATGGTTCAGGTTGTAAGAAATCCCTGCATCACATTAGAAACATGAGTCGTACATCCAGAATCAATCCACCATGTATTATGAGGAACTTCAGTTAAGTTTGATTCAAAACATACGTAAGCATTATGCTTACCTTTCTTTTCGAACCAAGCTCTACGCTTTATACAGTCCTTCTGGAAATGTCCAAACTTCCCACAGAAATGACATTTGTCATTTTTCTTCTGGATTTTGGTTTAGGATTCGTCAATCTTCAGTGGTCCTTTACCCTTTCCATGTTTCTTAGCAACTTTCTTTCCAACAGCTCCTTGATTCTTCACGTATTGAATAGAGTGGCTTTTTAAGTTCTTCAGTCGTGTCTCCTCCTGAACTAGCATACTGTGCAATTCATGCACGTTCCACTTGTCTTTCATGGTGTTATAGTTCATCTGGAATGGACCATACTTAGACGGTAATGAGTTTATAATGAACTGCACGAGAAAACCTTCATCCACTGCCATTCCTAGAGACTTAGTCTTGTTGCGATATTTGTCATCTCGATCACATGCTCATGCATAGTACACGAACCGTCAAACTTCATAGTGGTCAACGTACTCATCAGTGTCCCAACGAGAGATTTATCAGCAGTTTGGGAGCGCTCTTCCACAATTTTCATAAATTCTTTTGCGTCATCGATTTTGGGAAGAGCTAACTTTATATTGCTTGCTATGCTCATTCTCATAAACATTAAGTTTAGTCTGTTTGATCTTTCCCAAGCTTTGTAATGGGCTTTCTCTTCATCGCTACTGGCATCCGTGATAGCAACCGACTTTTCAACTTGAAAAGCTAGATCAAGATCCAACACACCTAAGTGAAATTGGACTTGCTCACTCCATTAGGGAAATTCAACCCATTAAAGACTGGAACAAACAAAGCATGCGAGTGTAAAGATACCGGAACAAAGACTGCAATTAACAGATGCCTAACATTAATGCTTTGAGTCATAAAACTAAACGTAAAAACAGATTTAGATATAAACAATCATTCTATGCATACTAATGTTCTCCTTTGGGAGATCCAATAATACACAAACATAAGCATAATGATGCTAATCATATTATAACATTATTGATAATTAAAAGGTTAAAATACCTTTTTGGTCCCAATTTTCATCAAGTTTTTTCAAATAAGTCCTAATTTTGGTTTTGTGTTCAAATAGGTCCCAATTTTCGTCAATTTTGTTCAATTGGGTCCTTTTTTCTAACACCGTTTAAATCATTAACGGCCATGAACAGTGACTGCCACGTGTCACTTCGTGGTTTTTTTTATTTTTTATTTTTTATTTTTTTATTTTAATTTTTTTAAAAAAAATTTAAATTTTTTTTTTTAAATATACACGTGTCAACCTAGGAGCGTGCCACGTGTCACTTTGTGGTTTTTTTGAATTTTTTATTTTATTTTTTTTGATTTTTTTTGAATTTTTTTAAATGTCCACGTGTCAACCCAGTAGTGTGTCACGTGTCACGTGTCAAAGTCAATATTCTATATTCAATTTGGTCCCTATATTTGTTATTTTTGTTCAATTAGGTCCCAATTTTTGTTAACATTAACCAATTTGGTCCCTATTGACCAATTTTTATATCAAAGTTATAATGATGTGAATTTTAATATATTATATAAAAATATTTAATAAAAAATGTGAATTTTAATATAAAAATTAAATTTAGTTTTAATTTGGAGACGGACCAAATTGGTTAATGTTAACAAAAATTGGGACCTAATTGAACAAAAATAACAAATATAGGGACCAAATTGAATTTAGAACATTGACTTTAAGATGTGGCACGCTGATGAGTTGACACGTGGACATTTTAAAAAAATTAAAAAAAATTTTAAAAATTTAAAAAAAAAATTTAAAAAGTTAATAAAAATAAAAATAAAAAAAAATTCAAAAAAACCACGAAGTGACACGTGGTAATCACTGTTCATGGCCGTGAATGATTTAAACGGTGTTAGCAAAAAATGACCAAATTGAACAAAATTGACGAAAATTGGGACCTATTTGAACACAAAACCAAAATTATGACTGATTTGAAAAAATTTGACGAAAATTGGGACCAAAAAAATATTTTAACCTAATTAAAATATGCATAAACTACAATCACCTACTACCTTTGGGAATACAGATAAAACTAGTGACGCATACAAAATTATCTACAGTCATGCTCATTAATTATAAAAAACAATTAATCAACCTTTGGGCGATCTTTAAATGCGTTATAATTAATGAACTTCAATTAACCCATAAATTAATTATTCATAATTTAGCATTCATACTATGGGTAATTAAAATAAAAACATTAATAATTTGAAATCACAAAAAACTTTAAAATTTTGGCTACATTAGTGACTAACAAAATTTATCATACTTGATTTCAAATAAATAATTACACATTTAATTGCTATAAACTTTATATAACATTTTCATTAATTTTAATTTAAATAAATAGATGCCTTAAAAACATAATTTAATAAAACCAATCAATTGATTCAACTAATTAAAATATATCAATAAACTAATACATCCGTTTAATTAAATACATTTCATTAATGCACCAAATCATAAACATAAATTATTTATGGCAGTAATGGCAGTGTCTCGTGGTTTAGAACGCACCGAAAGCTTCTGATTATGAAACCTTTTATATGCAATTTACATATCAGTGAAATTGCCATCAATTCAATTCCAATTGGAATTGACACATAATAATCGCATGACACAGTGCAGGCAATGCGTGAAGAAACTTTCCCATTACATTTGTTAATCAAAACGATGCAACTCATACCATTAATGCAAAACGATGCAACGTAACAGCGGAAAACAAGAATTCAATTTAATTCAAGGCATGACATAAATAAAAGATTTCGAATTCTATTTGCAGTTAAACCACGCACACAATATCTATTTGCATTGCAATTATAAACCCTGAATTAATAATTAGGGTTTATGAAGATTGGGGATAAAATTAAAATTAGGGTTTATAGCATTAGGGGAAAACTTCATAAAGGAGAAAATAATAGGAGAATCATAAATCATACAACCTTGCTCTGATACCACATGTAAAATTAAGGGTCATTAGAATTTAGGATTCTCACACGATCAAACATAATATAACACTAACCTTGATCCATGGAAGATCCTGTGAATATGCGTTCTTCAATTTGTATTATGTATGCTCTTCAACCACCATTTTCCAATCTATCTCTTTGCCTTTCTTTTCTCTTCTCACACGTTCTTGATGAGTTACTGTGTAAGAACCTTATGACCAGAGACAGAACCCCAATCCCTTTTATAAAACAACGTCCATCAAGTTGATTTTTATTTTATCTTATCTTTATTTTATTTTATTATCACTTCCCATAATAATAACCAATAAGTCTTTAAATTTTATTAAATCTCAATTGGGCCATCATAATATTTCAAATCAGTCACTAATAGAATTAATTCGTCAATTAATTCTAACAGCTCTTCCTTTCTAGATTAATTCCTCATATATGATTCATATGTTTGTTCACCAATGTACTTCGTATTAAGATGTATGTGATTGCTTCTGTTTTTTCTTTCTTACAAATGATGTGTTCGATTGATTCCGGTTAAATTGCTTTAATTCTTCCGTTTGCACTGATATAGTACTTTAAATTATAGACTATTTAATTTAGATGAACTCTAGACAGAATGAAAAGGTCACAATAAAGAAGAGAACAAAAAACTAATCTTTATGAGATGAAGAGCGTTGTTGGTGTTGTGATTTTTGTGACGAGTGTTGTGTGAACACAAAATAGGTAATCTCGAATCTTGGAAGATTACATTATTAAATAGATTTGTAAAAACAAACTTGCTACCTCACTCTGCAACAAGTTTTGGGCTGTTTTTTTAATAAATCGGGTAGCTAATATTTAGCTCCCTCAATCCCTAAAGAATCGGTCAACCGTTAATTTATTTAAACATGCATAAGACCGTTAATTTATTTAAACATAAATTAAATAAATCAGAAACATAAATCTACTAACATGTTGTCGCCTATGAGTTGAACGAACGATGGTGGTTGGCGTTGCTGGCCGGTGTTGCTGGAGAATCCAATTGTTAGGGCAATACAATGAGTATGATGAGGCGATACAGTTCATGATGAGTTCATCTTAGACCCAATTCTAGGCCCACATGCATTTGAAGGTCCAAGCTCACTCAAAGGTCAAAAAATAAGAGGCATGATTAGAAAGATTCAAATGGGTTTTTCTCAAGAGAATCAAAATCATCATGAACTTCATATGTTATTTTCATGGGCTAAAGAAGATATCAAAATATGAGAGGATGCATATTGGAACATTAAAGTAAAATTACCTTCAGTCAAATGTTAGGTCATACTTTGTAGAATAAAATGCTAAAACACATTGTTGTTTAGTCTTCAAATTGGGTTAATTCAAGCCCAATTAGAGACTTGGTCGAGACTAGCTTGGAGGGCAAGGTTGGAACGCACATCTCATGCTTGTGCAAAGTTTAGAGCGCACATTTCAGCTTGGTGCGCATGCTTCTCATGGAGCAAGGCATGGAGAGTGTAACTGGACACATGGTTCTTTATCCCTCATTCCTTTGCATTTCATGGCCAGAAATTGATCTGTCATCCATCCTATAAATGGAACTTTCTTATACTTGTATTTGGTTACTTTTGAATGGTAATAGACTTGTTGTTGAGATCATTCCACCTATTGCCTCAAGAGTCACTTGCTAAACTTGGTTAGCCCCTCCATTTTTCTAGATCACTTGGCTCTCCTTTTCTACTATAAATAGAGAGCTTAGGACCCTTGTATTTTCATTCATGAATATAGTAGAGAAACTCTGTTGAGATAACTCTAGACTCCTCTCTTTTTGTGAATCAACTTAGGCTAGAGTTCTCCTTCTTGGTTTCCTCTAGCCCCCTTCCGTGAGTGTTGGCCCAACTTCACTTGAGAGCTTCTCCAAACACCATTTCCGCATCACTTCTCCTCTCATCTTCTAGCTTCCGCACCTTCATCCTTCTCCATGGAAGCCTTGATAACGCTGTCGTTGACGCGATCAAATTAATACTACTTATCTATAACAACTTCAGTATTGTTAAGAAAGTAGCCAACAAAATAGAAAGGGTAAAGTAACCCTAAGTCGTCTCCCAACGAACACGGAATTGATTTTTAACAAATTAGTTCCTATAAAACTATACAAATGAGTTAGTCAAATAAAATAAAAAATATAAGGGATTAAGATAAACAAAGATAGAAATAAAATTTAAAAGATAAAAAGAAATAAAAACAATAGTAAAGAAAATAGATTGATTCCATTGCTTTTTCAAAATAGATTCATCATCGGTTA